>Ga0256406_1000718_pt1 | contig 58522 bp, 50 predicted proteins | sample RumenRJG_03DNA_FD_185986 | JGI IMG/M metagenome (GOLD analysis project Ga0256406, IMG submission 185986) | Bovine rumen microbial communities from Lethbridge, Alberta, Canada - RJG_03 | ecosystem: Host-associated > Mammals > Digestive system > Stomach > Rumen | place: Canada: Alberta | collected... | reverse complement strand
AAGACGGTTCTTTACCTTCTGCGGGGCCATATTACTACAAGTTCGACTTTCTCAATACACAATACAAACTCCGGTATTACGTCATGAAAAACCTCAACGTCTTTACCGGACTCCACCTCTCAAGAGTTGTTAAGGCAAAGTCGATTGTCAATGATGTCGAGAGTAAAATCAAGAAAGATATTCGTTCCGGCGACCTGCTCATCCCGTTCGGTGCAGAATTCTCTTTCAAGAATCTCGCTATCGAAGCAACCTACTACCTGCCGCTCAGGAAGTTAGCCAAGTCGGACAGAGCCATGAACTTATTGGGAAATGCCAAGCAGAACCTGATAACAGTGACCTTAGGCTATAAGATTCAGATGTTTTAGACCCACGGGAACTGTTGGGATAATAGCTCAAAAACAAACAAAAAAATGCTTGCCAAAACCGGCAAGCATTTTTCATGTGTCCATAGTATTCGATTCCCTCACATCATGAGAGATATTTTTTCATCGTGATAGACGCACGTCGGGGCATCAGGCAAAGGATGTCCCACGGAGCCAACGGCAGGAAACGCGCACAATGACCGAAAGCAATCCGTGCCGTCTCGAGGCTTTTTGCCGTTCCTTCCTGTGTCTCACGGCGGTGATATTTCCCGAAGTTTCCCCGTTTCAACACCTCTTTCATCATCCTGTCTGCCCATCGGTAGTCACGCTTCGTGAGGACGAAAGGAAATGCCTCTGCCGGCAATCCGACATACTTTACCGTCAGAGCACCCACCGCCTTGAATGCCTTCGCATAGCCCAACATACAGAGATGGTGCCATAATTCGTCCGCATCAATCTCGTCATGATACCGCGAGAACAGCATCGCCATGTCGCAAATCTGTCGCAAACCGACGCCCTCGACCAGGAAATGGTTGAACAAGTGCTTGAAACAGACGAGTATCGTCATCATCGGCGGCATGGTTTTCACCGACAAAGTGCCTATCTGCATGCTCGAAGGCTTGCTCATGGCGCGCTCAACAAGCGCATCAAAATATCGCTGATGACGGGAAGAGCCAAACGTCTCCATGCGGTAGTGCTGTTCGATGCGGATGCCGTCGTAATAAAAACTATGATGCTTATCGATTTCTGTCACCTGTACCGTCACTCCCATCTCCTGCTCCACAGCCCGCCGTGCCCGCTCCTCATCAGCCGGCGCACAATAGAAATCGATATCGCCCAGCGTTCGCATGACAGGTTCAGGATACAACTCCGCAAGTATCTGCCCCTTGAACACCACATAGTTCACACGATGCTTGTCCAAACACGCGGTCAACACGCGGAGCACCTCAGCCATCTTCATCGCCCTGCGCTCGTGATTGAGCCTTACCGCCATCGCACGCATGGCGTTGTCATCGCCTGTCCGCACATTGTTTCTGACAATGGCGTTGCATACCAAGCCCGCCACCGTCTGTTCGCGCGCCATGACATTCACGACATCAAACTCCTCGAATGTCAGCGCATCGGGAACATCACCCTTGCGCCAAAGCTCATTTCGCAATAACTGAAAGAAAAAATCCTGCCCCATCAATCTTCACTGAGTGTTTTTCAGATTCCTTCTATATACGGACAAACTTCGCCGATATGAATTGCGGCACCTTCCATGTCATCTTCATCAACTTCGTAGGGACTGCAGCAAAACCATGCGAACGATAGATTTCCACATCCTCTTTCCACATCATCTGCCGCTTCTGGCGGTCGGTGGACAATCCACCCATGCGCATCCGAACCACATAACGGTGCAGATATTCCACCCGCAACTTCCTTTCATATAAATATCTGATTAGGAGGTCAGTGTCTGCTGCAATCTTGTAACGCTCGTCATACAAACCTTCGCGCAGCATCACCTCCCGCCGGATATAACACGTTGGATGCAAGGGCAACCACCCCCAACCCACCTTTCTCCGACTATATTTCCCACCTATCCAGTTCCTTACAATCCGCTGGGGGTTCTCCGCATTCACGTAGATGCCGTCGGCATAGACGAAATCCGCTCCCGTCTGCTCAAACACCCGAGCCACGTCAGAAAGCGTATGGGTATCAAAAAACACATCATCGGAATGCAACAGACATATCACATCGCCCGTAGCCAGACGGATTCCCTTATTGATAGCCTCATACATCCCGCCGTCCTTCTCGGAAACAATTTTGTCAATACGGTCCTCATATTCCCGAATAACATCTAAAGTTCCATCCGTTGAAGCTCCATCCACCAGAATATACTCCACATCACAATAGTCCTGCGCCAACACACTTTCGATGGTCTCCCGAATAGTGCCTACACGATTATAACATGTTGTAATGACGGAAAATTTCATTTGGCAATCAATATTAAGATCTATTCTACGATATGGTGAATATTATAATATGTATTGCTTATTATATTTCTATGATATCTTTTTTATAGAAATCCTCTATCAATTTCACATGAGCTTCTGATAACTCTGGAGGAATGTGTGAAAAGTTGTTTCCTCGTTGAATCATTTTCAGGAATGACACAATCTCATATCTAATACCCTCTCCATCCAATTGATAGAAATGCCGTTTATTGTCTGCTGGGTTTTCATAGCGAATCTCAAAATAATCTGTTTTCCACCATGGAGCAGGAACATAGATATACCCTTTTGTGCCAGAGATAATCAACTCTCCCTCAGACTTGACACCTTTTCCGACTTTCAGTGAAGCCACTGCATGAGGGAAGACAAAAGCTATCTTTGTAAAAATATCAAAATCTTCAGCAATTAGATGAGACGTGATTTGTTTGCTCACATAATCTGTACCGAGCAGTTGGAATATAGGCAACATAGCTGTCGGTCCCCAAGCACAGATACTATTCCATACTCCATCAAGACTTGCACCTTCTTTGGTCTTCTTCTCTAAATCTGATAGGCTTGTGCAAATAGAATCTACAGATATGATGTTGCCAATCTTTCCGCTCTTAGCCAATACTAACATTCTATTGTAAGCTGTTGAATAAGCCGTCTTTATGGATTCCATCAATTGCAAATTATGCTCTTTTGCCAATTCTTGTAATTCATTAAGTTCTTCAACACTCGTTGTGATGGGTGATTCACAAAGCACATGTTTATCTGCCAACAAGGCTTGTTTGATTTGCTCATAATGTTTCTTAGGATGAGATACAACATAAATGGCATCAGAAACATTTAGCAATTCATCAAGATTCTCTGTCATGAGATTTAGACTTCTTACATCTTCAGACAAATCAGAAGCATCACTCGTGCAAACGCCACTAATTGAAACACCATTGACAAACTTACTTTCTCTATAAAATTTGTTGAGAACCCCAGACTCACCAACGAGTCCAATTCTAAGTTCCCGTTTCTCTGCACGTATATCTGAACTAGAAACTCCTTGCGTCCTGTCAAGATAGACAACCTTACAGAACTCATTCAAATAATCGAAATAACCTTTCCAATCTGACCCAACCGTAAATATATCAATATCATAACGTTTGATATCGTCTATCTTCTGTCCTTCGTATTCTTCGACGATGATTTCATCTGCAAGCCCTGTTGCCCGAACAGCTTCAATACGTTCCATCAGCGATTGTTGGGCATTGATTTTACCCCTAGTCAAATCAAAACTATCAGAGGTAACACCCACTATCAAATAATCTCCTAATGCTTTGGCGCGTTCCAACAATCTTATATGACCATAATGCAACAGGTCATATGTTCCATAAGTAATAACCTTTATCATCTTATATTTCTTATATAAACTTCTTTTCCCTTAAATCTAAAAACGCGTCAATGAGTTTGTCGTAATCCTTTTCTGTCAGATACCCAATGTGTCCAACTCGGAATAAAGAATCTTTCATCTCTCCACCATTTGGACAAATCCACATACCATATTCATCTTTGATTTTCAAAAAGATTTCGTGAGCAGACTGCGTGGTAGGATGCAATGGTGTAAGGGCATTACTCATGCTCTCACAATGAATTTCAAAAGGCAGTTGATATTCTTTCAGTTTGTTGCGGAAATAATTGGCTAATTTTGCTGTTCTCGCAATCTCGGCTTCTGTCCCTCCTGCTGCATCTATTTCTTTCAGACGGACATTAATCTGGCGAAGTACACCAACCGCAGGTGTCCACGGCGTCTGTCCCCGTTCTTGATTCTTTAAAGCAAGTTTCAAATCTAAATACTGGCAGCAACACTTTGTCTTTTCTACACGTTCAATAGCAGAAGGAGCCAATACCATCACTGCAATACCAGGAGGGCATGCCAAAGCCTTCTGACTGCCCGTAATCATCACACCAGCCCCCAATTCTTCCATATTAAATGGGTCCGTCAAGAAAGTACTGATGGTATCAACGATTAAGAAGCAACCATTCCTCTTACAAAAATCACTTACCAAATTGATGTCAAAATGAATTCCTGTTGAAGTCTCATGCTTCTGTATAAGAAACGCGGTATAGCCCTTGTTTTCGTATGGAGCAAGGTGTTCTGGTTTTAATGCTTTTCCATGCTCTAACTTTATCTCTGTAAAAGGTATCTCATGGAGCGTCAACAATTCTACGAACCGCTCTCCGAAGCTACCACCATTAACGACCAACGCCTTATCATCTTTGGACAACGTGTTCATAATAGCAGCCTCCATACCTCCAGAACCAGAGCATGTCATAAAAGCAACTCGACTATCTTCTGAGGCATAAGCAAATTTCTTTACCAAGCGTTCATTCTCCAACATCAATGCTGAAAATTCCGCTGTTCTGAAATAAGGCACCTGCTCTGCACCAATAGCACACACAGCTTCACTTGACTGTACTGGACCAACTGTGAAATTTATCATAACGTTATTTTTTAAAATTCTTTTTTAATCCTTTTATTTCTGAAACCGGTATATTTCTATAGTGCATATAATTGTTTTTCTCTTCTTCTGTTTCAAACTCTTCTACGCCAGCCATTCCGTCTGTCAACAAATCCTGATATGCTTCGAATTGCCAGTCTATTTTTAAGAATGGCCTATTATTATCAAGAAAATCTGACAAACATTCACGCAGTCCAGTTTTCATGTCCTTGTAAATGACTTTCTCCGAATTACGGGTTAAATGTTCTATTAGTTCGCTGTTAAAATGACGATTATAAACTCTATCATATATCGTATTATAACCACCTTCATACAGTTCATCAATAGCTTTCATCTCATTACTTAAATATATTTTAGGAGAAATCCCTTTTTTCTCCTTCAAGACAGCTAAATACAACTCCAATATCTCTTTCTAGGTCATATTCTCACTTGAAGCTATCTGAACCACTCTCCCTAAAGCCTCTTGATTGTCAACAAGTTTGGAAATAGCCATAGAGACATCATAACCATACGTAAGCGTTGTTTGTTTATCAATAATATTCTCATTTATCACGAGATCACGTCCTTTTAAAATACGATAAAGCCATTGTTCTTTCTCATAAATACCAAGTTGTAGCCTTTCGTTACTATAAGTGATGTATGGACGAATGATGGTATAGTTAGTATATCCAGAGTTGATAAGCAGATCTTCTTGTCTGGCTTTTCTTAAAGCATATCGGTTGGTCGCCAAAAAATCTTTATCATCGGACACTTCCAGCAACCTTGGTGAGTCCTCGGTTATTGGTGTTTCTGAATTAGCATATACTCTGCTGGAAGAAAACCATATATATTGGCGACAAGATGCTAACAAGCCATTACACCTCTCAGCAAACTCATCCAAATCATAATTCATAAAATCTATAATAATATCGTATTTATTTGATATTAGAGATTCCATAAAACCCTTATTACGTGCATCGCCTTTAATAAAAGACACATGTGGTAGGGATGATTCGCGATGAGAACGTGAGGTTACATCAATATTGTACATTCCTGTTTGTGAGAGGATATCAAGCAGATATACTCCCATAGCACCAGTTCCTCCAAACACTAACACTTTCTTCATTTATCTCTGTTTTGGATGATATTCAATGCTGTAGCTTCATCTTGAGGTGTAACAAAACACTCAAACACGATAGGCTTCTCTGTTAACTCCGGAGATATAAAATCTTTATACGCCTTTTCAAATTCTTCTTTATTTGACGCATTTAAATATTCAAACCCCAAATCTTCTGCAAAATTCCGTACCAATGATGGAGATTTTTTCCCGAAATGCCCTGCAGCAGCCACGTATGGATCTACTTCGTCTTCTAATAAACGATATGCCATTGCATAGCATTTTTTAAACTCAAATCCCAGACCATTGTTTATTAATAGAATCCTAAGATTATTCGCTATATGTCTATTCCCTAATGAATTCAAATCATAGAAAAATGCCAAATCACCTGTAATCCCATAATATAACTTTTCAGGATGGACAAATGAAGCTCCAATTGTTAACGAAGATGCGCCATCTATTCCAAAACCTCCAACGGGACAGAATACACTTACCGATGGTTTAAAAGAGGCATAGTTCCAAACTCGTAAGGTATTAAGAATACTTAGAATTACCGTTGCCTTCTCTGGAATTTTTGATGCCATTTCCTGGGCAATCCACGTATTTGAGAAAGGCATCTCATTTATTCTTTCATCTTTAATTGCCTCATATCGTTTATATTCATCTTGACATTGAGCAAAATATGATGTGTCATTTTTACTCCTTTTTGAATAGTGCTCAAAGAAAACAATCTCTGGCATTTCAAAAATATGGCTCAAATTCTTAAAATAGTCCCTAATTTCACCATCTTCCGATACACGCCACGTTTCTTTACTTCTTATCATTCGTGGCGCCCCCTCCTCTCCAGTTATCTCACCGATATGAATCAACACATCAACATCATACGCTGGAGTGTTTGTTCTATTTAACGCAGCCTGCTCTATCACCAATGCATACGGAATTCTGTATTTCCCTTGGTAATTACTGGTGTGATCACATAGGACAACAGCATTATTTACTTCACAGAATCGCTCAACACATGCAATAAGTTCAGTAGAGCATTTCGTATGAGAACCCACAAAAATTGCATTTTGTTTTCCCAACAGTTCTGGATATTCATCAGAACAAGTAATTCTTTTTATTATCCGCGAAGCAGGAAAATCCTTTGCAGTCAAAGCTGTAGTTTCATTATATGAATACGTTGTTATCAAATTAAGATGTACAGGTCCTCCACCATTTCTTCTCAATTCTGTTAAAGCTTTGTTTGCTTGCACCTCACAGAACCACTCGTCTTCTTTACTATTACATGTAGGTAACTCAAGAGTTATTTTGCAGGTGTCCTTAGGTGGTGATGTTCGATCAGTTACCTGTGCATACAACTGTCCGACATTTCTGTTTGGCTGCGATGAAGTTAAAATAAGAATAGGCAACTTGCTATAATATGCCTCTGTGGCTCCCGACATATAATTTCTTGCCGCAGTGGCACCTGTACAACTAATAACAACAGGTTCGCCAGATTCAAATGATAGTCCACATGCCATATATGCAGCAGAACGCTCATCTACACAAGAATATATTGTAAAATATGGGTCATTTTGGATACTGCCAATAAAAACTGAGTTGGTCATCCCTGGTGACGCAACCACTTTATTGATATTATGGGCTTTTAATAACGAGATTAAAATCTGATGATTCCGCTCATTAGTATAGAAATGTTCCATTACACGAGTCAATTAATCATTAAACAAATAAACTTAACGCATACCTAAGATAATCTTCTGCAGGCTTTCGAGCTTCATCTATTCTATGGTAAACATCATCATAGTCTATATCAGCTGGCACATTTTCAGTTCCGTGAACCATCATACGATTATTCAGCCCAAACAAATCCAGCACCTCGCCTATTTTTGTGTCACCTTGTTCACGCGAGAAACAATAGAAAGGCCTGCGCATTTGTACGGCAAAGATTACCCCATGAAAAGAATTAGTCACCACACATTCTGCATGTTTCACAAGTGAAAGGAATTCCTCTACCCCTGCATCATAGCGCATGACATGTCCTTTTTCTGCATTTGTAGCTCGAATACTGATTTCCACAATTTTCACACCCTTTTGCTTTGCCAATTGCTCCGCATACTGCTCCATCTTCTTATTATATCTTCTGGAATAGAGAAGCAAATATTTATCCTGCATCTGTGGCTCAGCAATAATTGTGTCATATAAAGAAGCCTCTGCCAACAATGTAGGATCTATCGTACGCTCCGTCCTAACATCAACATGTTCCTTGACGTAAGGTAGCATATTATTCTCTCGAATACCCAAAGCTTTAAAGTTCTTCAATCTTTCGTTAAGTGTCAGATAATCCTGTTCTGTAAATGTTGGATCACCAAAACTTGCTGCGTAAGAAACACTCTTCCCACGCATACAGTCAAAATTAGCATAATATCCCTCAACAAAGCCTTTGAACTCGTTAATACAGAAGATAGTGTCGCTCCCACAAACGAAACCAGAAATATCCTCATCCTTTACCACTTCATCAAAATTGCCATCTGTATATTTTCGTTTCGTTCTTCGAAAATGGTTGGTATAAAACGTTTCAAACTTCTGGTAGTTCTCTCGTATAGCAGGCATCATCATCTCCACTTGTCTGCGAGCCTCTAAATCCGTGTCCCACATCTTTCTCATAGGATTCAAACAATCTGAGTCCTCAAGCACCTTCGGACAATAGTCTATCAGCTTAGACTGAATCCCCAAGGTCTCCCCAATTCTATCTATCATCTGGCTCAATGCCCACGATTGCAGCGCAGAACCGTAATTTGTAAAATTGCAATTGATGTTATAACTAACAATGCCTATATTTTTCATAAACACAATCTGTCGTATTAAGTTGTGAAATATTAAGAAAAGAACTCTTATGTGAAAGTCTTAAGATATTCCTTTATCTTCTCATTATCCCAATTGAATCGTTTTTTTAGTTCAAAAATTTTAGCGTCTACAAGCATTCTATACCAAAGACCTTGTAAAATATGCCACAAGAATCCTTCCTTTCCATCAAGAAAACCTCCTTTTATAATATAGCGAAATACAAAATTAATAAATGGCCGTATAAACAATGGTGTTTTTATATACTTTATTTTAAGCCAACGCTTGCGCTGTTCTTCTGTACCAAAAAATTTTGGAGTAATTTCTTTTTTACGTTCATCTAGCCCATATTCGGTCATCAACATATCAACCATTTCACGTGTTGCGTAACCATTATGTTTTTCAGTCCACCATGTTAAATTATTCAAATTAGCATCTACCTGATCACCTTTTTCTACAGTAATAGTTTTACCTTCTGTTAACCTAATATGCTCATCCATCCACCGATTTTCACATTCTCCATATCCTTTTCTAAATATCTTTAAATGATATGCAGGATACCACCCTCCATGTAATAAGGGTCTACCCATAAAATCTATACGCTTCCTTACATAAATTCCCGTTATGTGCTCCGAACATTTTGAAATAGCCTCCTTTACGTTTTTTGCAAGACCTTTATCAAGATATTCATCCGCATCTATCCTCCAAATCCATTCCGACTGAATGTTACATTTATTAATGCCAAAATTAAATTGTGTTGCATAATTCTTCCATGTATTTTGAAAGACTTTTGCTCCCATGCCTTTTGCTATTTGTACGGTATTATCTGTACTATAAGAATCTACCACAATAATTTCCTCACACACTCCTACCAATGAAGAAATACATCTTTCAATATGCTGCTCTTCATTTTTTGTTAAGATGATTGCTGCAATAGTATTTTTCATCTTTATAAGATATTTTTATTTTATTTATTATGGTAAGGATATATTTTTTCTAACTGATCAAATGCATCCAACCATTTTTCTTTGTCAACTTGCCGTTCTTTTATCACCTTTGCAGGATTTCCCCCAACAACCGTCCATGCGGGAACATCTTTCACAACCACAGCTCCTGCAGCAATAACCGCCCCATCTCCAATGGTCACTCCTGGTCCAATATATGCCTGAGCTCCAATCCACACACCATTACCAATATTTATCGGTTGATACACAAGCCTTCGCTTTATATCGGTAATGTCATGAGTGGAGGTACATAAAAAGGCCCTACGGCTTATTGCGACCAAATGCCCTATGTTTATTTGTGCCATATTATAGATGTCCACATTTTTATCAATTGCCACAGAGCAGCCTGTCGAAAGGTTCCATGGAGCCCAAATATGTGTGGATGGGAAAAAGCCATTTTTATAATATGTCTTTGTTCCCCACATCCTTAATAAAAGATTTCTCCACCGATTAAAAATCTTCACTCGTGGAATTGTAAAACGGAAGAACAGTACATAACATACATTCCACAATGCCCTTTTAACCTTATGTTTAAACGTAAATTCGTTTACATATTGAAAAGAAAAACTCATCCCCCAAAATCTTTATTCAAAAATTCTGTATAACTTAAAATATATGCAAAACCTTGTTGCAATTCTCTATTACTAGATTGACCATTGTCAACGCTGCTAATCACTTTCATCGGTGTTCTCCAATTCTCACCATACGATGCGGCAAGGAACTCCTCTGAATTGACAGGAACTTCTATTTCAATACCATGTACATAATAGGTTTTTAATTCATCAACCAATGGGACTTTTGTCGTATATACACTATTTTGTCTAAAATGAGAATATCCTTTATCCTTTCTCCAAAAAGCACTAACAGCTATAAGACAATCATTGTGTCGTGTCATAAAATAAAAATCCATAGGCATTCCCATATATGACAAACAATATACTACTACACAACCTTGATATGCAAATCCTCTAACAAACTCAAATCCATATTTATTAATTAATATATCTGCCACTTTATATGGAGTTTCCGTATCATCGTTTACACATCCAAAATCCATATCGTCATCCCATGGAATAAATCCACCTTCACGAATAAATCCCAGAAGGGTTCCTGCAATAGGAAATATTCCAAGCTTTTCTTCACGCGATATTTCAAAAACTTTTTTCAACACTTCATAACCACATTTCTTCAATTTTCTTCTTCTTTTGGGAACTGAATACAACCTATAGACATTGTTTAATGGTTGATAAAGAATCCTTCCCCATGAAGTTGATTTTAAAAATTTCTTAATTGAATTTATCATTTCTATTAAATTATTTTAGTTTTTATTCTTGACAGACATAAAATTACGAAAATGAACGAATTATAAAAGCGATTGGTATAATATTACCATATCTTTTGCTATCTTTTTATTAGAATATTTTTCTTCAACAAGCCTCCTGCCATTTCTTCCCATATCTTCCAATTCTTCTTCACTTTTTTGAAGAAAATCTTTCAAAGCATTGACTGTTCCTTTTGTACCCACTTCAGTCCACCATCCACAGTGGTATGTTTCCAAATCTTCCCATGGAGTGCCCTTTGTTGTAATCACCGGCGTTCCCGATGCGAGTGCCTCTGCAACGACAATACCGAAATTCTCACTATGCGTTGGTAAAACGAATAAATCAGACCGTTGATATAAGTCCCACTTTTTGTTTCCATAAATTCCTCCTACAAACTCGAATAAATGACAGACATTTTTCTCTTGGGCAAATCTTTTTAAATCATCTATGTAAGAGTCATCACCCTCGCCTGCAATTGTGATGGTATAATCCGCAAATTCATTTCTTAATGCAGAGACGGCATCTATAAGAAAGTTAATACCTTTCTTTATATGCACACGCGACAGGAATAATATCTTTCGACTTCTTCTCCAAAATATTTTCAAGTCAATACCGTCAACATCTATTCCATTTGCAACAACTTCTACGTTCTTGTTGTATCCGAGTCGAAGCAAATTATCTTTCTCACTATCTGCCGTCGCATGGAGTACATTAGCTACCCGTAATGCTTTTCTTTGATAGAGCATGAGGGCGGGTAGCTTTTTTAACCAATAGTTTCGTTTCAGAATCCATGGCTCCAACATGCCATGTGGACTATAAACCATAGGAACATGTAACTCTTTATAATTCCAAATAGCCGTGTAAGCAGCTATTGGAAACCAGCAAGTGTTTACATGAAACACATCGGGATTGACCCGGTTCATGATTTTGATAAACTGTTTTTTCACTTTGCGAGGTTGCCACCAGCATCTACTTATATAATGAATATGACAATTTTCTAATTGCAGCTCATTTTTTGAATGGTGGGTTACTACATGCAATTCCACAAGTTTACCTAACTCTTTAGATAAAAGTTGCATATACGAGCCGACACCACCAGATGTTTGGTCTATACTTGGTATGTAATGAATGACCTTCATAAAAACGAATAATTATCCACCAATATACTTTCTCCCGAAGATTATCCGCACCATACCATCTGACATTAGATTGAGTACATGTAGAAAAACATAATAAGCTGATGCATTTAATATGCCATAATGCTTTCTACGAAAATAAAAACAAATAGAAGGATTTGAACCCAACGGAGAATAAAGAATTCTAAATCGCGTTATCAGCGAGACACCCCATTTCCTCTCCCTACAAATATTATTAACACTCCCACAAGCTACCACCTTACGAGTTGCATAAACTGAAATATTGTTTTCCATAGCCCTCAACCCATAATCAACATCACCTAAATCATGATGGTAGTAAGGGTCAAGGATTCCTATTCTTTCGACAACATCCTTTGAGACTAACACGACATTGCCATTCATATACTTTACTTTTTGTAATGCTGAGGAAGGCTGTATCATCTTCCTACTTTCATCATAGCCCCCATAAATTATTTTCGTCTTAGTTTCATCTTCAACAAGTCCGGTAATTATTGTATTACCTTTCGACAAATTATAACAGTTTAAAAGTTCATCAAAAAAATCCGGATAGAGAGAAATGTCATCATTCAACCACAAATAATAGTCAAAGTCTCCTTTTAACGCTTCTTTCCATGCCACATACATTCCTCTGTTCCAAAACAAATTCCCATTCCCTGTTGTCACATGTACTTGAGGAAAACATTCTCGAAGCATTTCAGAAGTTCCATCTATAGAACCATCATCTACAAGGAATACTTCACAACTCGACAAAACATGAAATAAAGAAGACAAGCACAATTTAGTCTTCTCTTTTCGATTATGACATGTAAGAATAGCTGCTATCCACATAGAATCAATAACTGCCTTATTTTTATATGGGCAATATACTCGTCAAATATAATTTCAATATCTTATGCTATAGCTCTCTATAAAGTATTTTGTAAAAACAGATGATATCTCTCACCATATCCTTTCCACGACGCTTTCGCAAATTTGTCATTTAAATAAGAACGCTCTCCTGTTTGAGTTGTAGATATATGTAAAGCGATATCAACATTTCGTATAAATTCAGATACAGAAAATTCCTTCATTTCAAAAATCCATTCCCCTTCTTTAATATATTTTTTTAGATCTCTCCCCCCACTATATGCTGAACAAACTATCGGCAATCCACATGCCATTGCTTGAAGTTGAACCAATGCAAGTCCCTCACACCTTGATGGCAATACAAACACCCTTGCTTTAGCATAGTATTTATACAACATCTGTTCGTCTATACTATCTAAATGTTGCATATTACTTAAAGTGGGAAATGGGTCAACTAATCCCCCAACATGTAAAAAGGAATATCCTTTATTTTTGCAAGCCTCCAGTATGATGTCAGCTCCTTTCATCTTTGACCACCTTCCTACCATTAATAAATCAAAATTATTTTTTTGAAGAACTGTTGGAGAGAAATACTGAGGATTAAATCCATAATTATTAACAAAGATTTTGGGGGATGGTATGCCATATTTTACAAAGCTATCTCTTACTTGAATAGAGCCAACAGATATATAGTCTGGATTATTATATCCTTTCAAGTCTCTTATTATGAGTTTACGATTTTGAGGTTTTAATCCTGCAGATTCTAGTCTTTTTTGATAATCTAACACATGAATTGTTCCTCTTTCTAAAATTGTTAAAGCGCCAAACTTCTTTTTTGCTCTTTTAATGCTGTAATAATGTAAAGGGCTTTGGCCAATAAAGACATCACATGGTTTCATGTAATAGGCTAGCAAGATATCGCAATACTTATTATATAGATATTCTCTCCAGCCGCCAAATCCAAATAGTTTAAATAATACAAGGAATGGAAATACTAGATAAAATAATGTATATGAAGATTCTTTAGGAAGTCCATACTTCATTGCTCGCTTTGTTGGTACATATGAATAAAACCTCACGACATGCCCATATTTTGCCAATTCGCGAGCTGTATCTAGTAGATGCGTTCTACCGCCTAAAGATGCAATATTTATGATCATACAAATTATAATTATAATACAAATGATAAATAATACCTCCGAATAACGAAACTATAAGAATTGTCGTTGGTACACTTAAATTAGTCGAAAACAATAGATGTGCATATAGAACATAAATACTTAATATTTTAAACTTTTGATTTTTCAATATACCAATAAATAGACTTATTATCAAAAGTAACTTTAAAGAATGAATGAAAAAGCCTCCAACATATCAGATTTTTTCAAAGCTCTTAACAAGGCCCGTACATTCTCATTCCCTGTGGGATGATATACTAGAATTTTCATATAATATCAATTGTAATCTTTCTGTGATGCTAAAAAAAGTCCACCAATAACAAATGCCATATTTGCAGAAAAGAGATTACCCCATGTTGTTGTTAAAAAGAACGACACAAAAAACGCAGGCAACAAACAATACGACATGAATTGTTTACGCTTTTTATAATGCAATGCTTTAAAAAAAAATCTAAGCACATAACCTAACCTCAGAATGACGATAAACCATCCTAATAACAATCCAGACTCACACATAATTCGCAGTCCATCAAACTCTGCCAATGAAAATCCAGAATTTTCTCCTCCGACATCCAATATCCGACCTCCAATTTGCGTACTCATACCCTGACCAAATCCCCAAAAAGGAGGAGTACTCCCATCAAATGTTTTTGGATTAATCATCGCATTAACATGATATTGGATTCCACGATACCAAATGTCATTAAGGGTACCCTGCAAAGTCGATTCACCCGCATATTGTGCCTCACTCGCATTTTCAAATCGATTTTCCAAATTTTCAATCGCACCAGTAAAGAATGTTGTTTTTTGAACAAAGAAATAAAATATAGGTAGGAAAATAAAAATTGATAGCACAAAATTTCTCTTCGTTTTAAAATTGGAAATAACAAGAAAGAAAAAAGCAATAAGACCGATATGGAGAAAAATATTCGTTCGTGACACAGAACAAACACATGCCACTACATCTAAAACCAACACCACTATCAGAAACAACTTAGTGACAATCCCTTTACGGAAAAAATAAAAATAGAGCAAAAAAGACAATGCAACCAATGAAAACAAAGAATTATGAGTACTATGATAAAAAATACCCATGGGTCTGAAACCGCCAGCTAATTCAGATATCGCATAATCTTCAATTCGCTCAACATCTCCTGCAGTATAATTCAAGATGTGTGTTATTGGAAGATTATATTGGGCAATTATCAATATACTGTTTACAAACAAAACAAAAACAAAGACTTTTCCTATTCGTATGAGATCATCTTTGTAAAGAATCTTGCTAATAATCAGACAAAGAGGTATTCCGAAGAAAAAAGGTAAGCAACCATATAGCGCCACATAAATATTTCCATGACCAAAAGCCAACGTGGTTAAGAAAGTAATGAAACCAATGAGCAATGAACCAATCTCCCATTTGGTAAAATATTTCCAATACTTACATCCATATATAAATATCAGTACTGCCAACACTTGCTTTATTACCATAATGGGGGTACTATACTGCGGGAGCAGCCATTTTCTAAAAATACCATCGAAGACGATAGAATATATATATAAATATACCAATATTCTTAAACTACTTTTCATCTTCGGATATTGTTTTTAATCTTCAGATACATATTATTAACAATAAGGCGCTCTGAATTTGACAACCCTAAAATGTATATCACAACCAGAAGTATCACTGTTGAACACATCAGCAATAAAAAGAACCCCCAGATATTATTCGGAATCATTTTATCTAATGTAAAAACAACCATACCTGTGAGCAGCCCAACAAATAAACAGCGGGACACTATTTTTACGAAATACTCTTTTAAAGAAAACTTTGATATTTGTGAGGCAATATAAAAGCGATAAGCATACACAATGAAATAAATTATAGTTATTATTATCATCATGACAACTGGAGACTGGAAATACAAATTGGCAACATAACAAATTGGCAACACCGACAGATGTAGGAAATTGGGATATAAAGCAAAAGTTCGCAAATTACCAGTTGCCATTACAGATGTGCGCATCACCTCAAAAGCAGAACAAATGATATTCATAATAACAACCAATTTACAGAATATTACGAGATGTGGGGGGAGATTATTTCCAAGCCATAATTTGAGGACAAACTCCATTCTCACCAACAATGGAATGAGGATGAAATATATCATAAACACTTCTAATTTACTTCCTGAAAAGATTAAAGTATGATGGCGCCCCAAATCACCTGCTGCATAACTTTTAGTTATTTGAGGATCCATTGCCCTTTGTACATTTTGGGCAAAAGAAAGAACTGCATTTTTTAATTGGGATGCAATATTATATATTGCATTAATTGCCACCCCAAAAAAGATATTAAACAATATTGTAACTCCTTGCCATATAATTGTACCCAAAGCGCCATCCACTGTTGCCCACCCTGTAAACTTTGCAATATCTTTAACCTGATTGCGATTCATGTAAAAATGATATTTCGCTTCTTTAAAATGATGTGTACAATATATTTGATAGATTACCCTAATTAATATATTAACAAGCATTACCATTAACCCGTAATATATCAATTTGTCCATTGATACATACCTCAAGCACCATGCTGCAATAAAATTCAGCACAACTTGTAAGATTGATATATAAGCAAATGTGCTAATTCTTTCATGAGCAATAATTAGTGCATTATATGGATTACTTATCAATGTCACAACCATTGTAACAACAGAAAACTGAAATATCCAAAAGGCAGCATTCATTCTTCCATCTGGAATATTCATTTTATTATAAAGGAACCAAGCCCCTATTATCTCTATTATCAATACTGTTATAATTGCGACAATAAAAGTTAGATTGATTATTGTATTAAAAGTCCTGCAGGGATGTCCTGATTTATCTCCCAATTCGTAAGTAATAAAACGTTGGTTTGCTTTACTAATACCGCCATTAAGCACAGTAAACAATGATACCACACCACCTACCGCACTATATGTTCCATAATCATCAACTCCGAGGTAACGCAAAACAAATCGGGTTATTAAGAGATTTAACCCCATCGTAAACAACATGCGCACATAAAGTGCAATGCTGTTTTTAATAATTCTTTTATTTTCAGATATATGCATTTATAATTGGTATTCCTCAACCCAATATGCCGCATGATCATGTCCACGCACTTGTTGTTCTTTTGGCGGCAATTTCATATAATCACCATATGTATTTCTAAGATAGGTGTCATAATTAGAAATACACATAAAATCATGTCCCTCAAATTTTATTTCTCTATAGTCTTTAAAAGTATTTACTGGCATAATTAAGTTACACTTGTATTTTCCTCCAGGTATTCCTGCATTAGGAGATGTGTCAAAGGGATAGGATATTACATATTCTTCATATTCGCGAATTGCGCGTTTTCTGGTCTTTGGATATAAAATCTGTTTTCCTATATATTTAATATATCTTTTAAAAACGTTGCTTCCATATTTATAGCTCCGCCTTTTCCGAATTACATAATATCTACGCTTATATGTTTCTTTTACGTGTTCCATTACTTTATTATTTTCAGGAGCACCATCAATTGGGAATACATCAATAAATACGGACGTTTTCATATTAGAAGCAAACATAACCGTCCGAGTATCTATCACTTTCGTCCATGTAATGGCAGTAATATCATTATTTCTATAATTTTGTATTGTTAAATTTGGGAGTGGAGGTGTTTTTTCAAATTCTTTCAAAAATCTTTCATAATCAGGTCGAGGCATCATTACATCTATATCATCATCCCAAGGGATATAACCACCATGCCGAATAGCTCCAATCAAGGTTCCATACGCTAAAGAATATCTCAGCTTATGCTCACGACAAAACTTATCCACCTGTATAAGTATGTCTAATTGTATTTTTCTTATTTCATCTAAATCTATTTTTTTCATTTTATGTTTTTATATAATTTATATTACCATATTTATAATTTATATGTATATATTCTATTTTACGAAAAACTTTAGCTGTTTTTTCTATGCAATCCATATCCTTTGCTTTTCACCAACACACAACCATCACCATCAGTCTATAAATAATCTCATACAAGACAGGTATTCATCCAAACCTCGTCAACAATATTTATTCCACAAATCATTTTATCAAATAAATTGGTATAATACCCCCTCACCTGTAGTCGCACCTCTTTTGCGTGCGACACAAACCGCACGAACATACTTAAAATGTTGCTTCCATCGAGCTACTAAGCCTTTATAATAATGCCAAGTAGAACGACTTTTAACATTTTTCTCATATAAAGTCTGATTGCTTTTTTCTTCCATTTCTTTTTAATTGTTTCGAGAATTTTCAATACACAACAAATCCTTCCCAAAACTTCACTTGTTTTGAGAATAGATAATACCTTACAGTGTATTGACTATTTCTCAGAAACCGCTTTGGAGTCTCCACGTGACGGGAAACTCGCAGAATCATGATTATAATCTATTTAACACTGCAAAGATAAATAAAAATGTTGAAAGGAAAGTCACAAAATGTAAAAATGTTTGTGCGAAGGCTTATTCTCCAAAAACATGAGCATATCCGTGGAAACCATTTAGGAAATCTTTCACGGCTAAACGCTTCTTGCCTGACAACTGCAGTTCATGGAGTTCGAGCTGGGTGTCTTGAGTTGATACGTAAAGATGATTGCCTTCTATGTGTATCTCGCCAGGTGTACCTGATGACGGGCGGTTGGTCTTTGTTGCCTTATAGATTTTCAAGACGGTTTTCTTTTCACTTTCCAGCTCGCGCAATTCTGTCCACACACCTGGATATGGTGAGAGTCCGCGAATGAAATCATACACTCTTTTTGCTGATTGGTTCCAGTTGATGCGGCAGGTTTCCTTGAATATCTTTGGGGCGTCATGCAGGTGGGCATTTTCTGTCTGAGGAATGGTTGCGAGCTCACCATCGTTTTCGAGTATCCGGTCAACTGTTTCTACGGCAAGTTGTGCGCCGAGTGTCATCAGCCCGTCATACACGTATTCCACATCTACGTCATCTGGGATGGTGAACGGTTTCTGCATGATGATACGACCAGTATCTATCTGATGGTCAAGGAAGAAGGTGGTTACGCCCGTTTCCGTCTCTCCATTGATGATTGCCCAGTTGATGGGCGCAGCACCACGATATTGGGGCAATAACGAGGCATGGACGTTGAAGGTTCCGAACCGAGGCATACTCCACACCACTTCAGGCAGCATGCGGAATGCCACGACGACCTGCAAATCAGCACGGTAGGAGCGCAGCTGCTCCAAAAATACCGGGTCTTTCATTTTCTCGGGTTGAAGAACGGGAATCTGGTGCTCTAAAGCATATTGCTTGACTGCTGATGGCTGCAAGACGCTTCCATGTCTTCCGACGGGTTTGTCGGGTTGGGTTACTGCCGCCACAACATGATAGCCACCATCAACCAGTGCCTTAAAGGTACCTACCGCAAACTCGGGCGTGCCCATAAAGACAATTCGCAATTCTTCTTTCTTCATATTTGTTATTCGGTTGAGAATTCTGATACTAATTTCCGATACATGGCATACATCCGTGTGCGGTTGATATACCCTATCAGATGACCATCGGACGCTACAACAGGAAGGTTCAAGGCATCTGCCGACTCGAATGTCTCCATCACATCTTCCATCGGGTCGTTCACTCCCAATATGGCTTTGGGTGGGACCATCAGCTGACGGACCTTGAAGTGGTGATAAAGTTCGGTCCTGAAAAGCACGTGACGACTCCGGGTAATGTCAATCTCTCCTAAAAGATTACCTGCATCGTCGAGCACGGGTATGAAACTGTTCCGGCTGCGACTGATGGCATTGACCAACATACCTAAATCCATATCGGGAGAGACTGAGACGTTTTCTTTATTGATGACACTATCCAGGCTCATCAGTGTCAGGACGGATTTGTCGGTGTGGTGGGTTATCAACTTTCCTTCGCGTGCCAACCGCATACCGTAAATGCTATGGGGCTCGAAAATGATTATCGTCAGATATGAACTGATGCTGACAATCATCAAGGGGATGAACAAACCGTAGCCTCCGGTTATTTCGGCTATGAGGAAAATGCCGGTCAACGGAGCATGCATCACACCTGCCATGACTCCTGCCATGCCCAGCAGGGCGAAATTTCTTTCGGGAACGTATGCACCAATCTCATTGATATTCCATAGCCGTGCGAAAAGGAATCCGCTGAAGGCTCCCACGAAGAGCGAGGGTGCAAAGGTACCACCAACTCCACCACCGCCATTGGTCGCCGATGTGGCAAAGACTTTTGTCGCGATGACCAGAGCCAAATACACGAGAAGCAAATTGCCTTGCCCATAAAAGAAGGAATTGTTCAAGATTTTACTCCATTCGTTTTCCGTGTCGCCATTCAGCAGGATGTTGATGCTGCTATAGCCTTCTCCATAAAGTGACGGGAAAAGGAATATGAGCCCGCTCAGCACCAATCCTCCCAAAAGCAACTTAGCGTATGGACGACTTTTCAGCTTGCCGAAAATATTCTCACAGAAGGTCATCGTACGGATGAAATAGAGACTGACCAATCCGCAGGCTACTCCCAAAAGAATGCTTGCCGGTATCCGCTCTACTGCCCAATCGCCTTCTAACTGAAAACTGAACAACGATTCACTGCCTGCAAATATGTAGGTGAAGCAGGTCGCCGTGACGCTCGCTATCAGAATAGGCAGCAAGGACGCCATCGTCAAATCAATCATCAACACCTCCAAGGTAAAGACGAGACCGGCTATCGGTGCCTTGAAGATTCCTGCTATTGCTGCTGATGCTCCGCATCCTACGAGGAGCATCAATGTACGTTTATCAAGATTGAACAGTTGTCCCAAGTTACTACCGATGGCTGAGCCTGTCAAGACGATAGGTGCCTCTGCTCCCACCGAGCCTCCGAAACCGATAGTCAGAGCGGAGGAAAAGAGCGAACTCCAGCAATTATGCTTTTTCAGACGACTTTGTTTCGAACTGATGGCATAGAGTATGCGCGTTATGCCGTGGCTGATGTTGTCTCTCACCACATAGCGCACAAACAATGACGTAAGGAAGATTCCGATAACGGGAAAAACCAAATAGAGCCAGTTGAAAGACGAAGCAGTAAAACCATCGGTCAGCAGGTCTTCAATCAAGTTGATCATCTTGTGAAGTACGAATGCTGCCACAGCTGCAAAGAAGCCGACCAGAAAACTTAAGACCAGGGTAAACTGCCGGTCTGAGACATGACGTTTTCGCCAGTCAATCAATTTCTGTATGGTCATTTGTCGCTTGCCTGTCATGGTCTGATAATTTTCACGGTGCCGTCAGCAGACAGTTTGATGATGCTCGATGGCGCATGTGGTTTCTTTTCCTGTCGGCGTGACGTACATACATAATCCACGCTGTCGAGTAATGACGGGTCAATGTCACCATAATTCTGTGCCGGGGGCTCGCCACTGATATTCGCACTGGTCGAAACGATGGGTTTCTGGAAACGATAACAGAGTTCACGGGAAAATTCCTCCCTCGTGATTCGCAAGGCAATGGAGCCGTCTTCTGCCATCAGATTCGGTGCCAGATTCATCGCTCCGTCAAGAATAATGGTCGTGGGACGCACTGCAAGATCCATGATGTCCCATGCTACATCAGGGACATTACGCACATATCGCTGCAAGCGGGCATCAGAATCGACCAGGCATATCATCGCCTTCGCATCGGCACGCTGCTTGATTTGATAAATTTTTGCCACGGCTTCAGCATTGGTCGCATCACACCCTATTCCCCATATCGTATCTGTGGGATAGAGAATGACGCCTCCCGAGCGCATCACTTCCACTGCTTTTCTGATATCCTGTTCAAAGTTTGCCATCGCCTGTTTATTGTTTAATTGCGCAAAAGTAAGAAAAAATATCGGATTGCAAATATTTATTCCGCGTTTTTTACTCTTCCATCAATTTGCGATAGCGGGCACGTTTCGGTTCTTCAATGCCGAGACGCATTGCCTTATTGGCTTCATACTCACTATAGTTGCCTTCAAAATAGAACACGCTACCCTCTCCCTCGAATGCAAGGATATGCGTGCAGATGCGGTCGAGGAACCACCGGTCGTGGCTGATGATGACGGCACAGCCGGCGAACGCCTCAAGTCCTTCTTCGAGTGCCCGCAGTGTGTTTACGTCAATATCGTTGGTAGGCTCGTCGAGCAACAGCACGTTGCCCTCCTGTTTGAGCGCCATAGCAAGATGCAGGCGGTTACGTTCTCCGCCCGACAGCACTCCGCACTTCTTTTCCTGGTCGGCACCACTGAAATTGAAGCGTGAAAGATAGGCACGCACATTGATGTCTCTGCCACCCATGCGGATGGTTTCATTGCCACCGCTGACCACTTCATACACACTCTTTTCCGGATTGATGTCACGATGTTGTTGATCCACATAACTCAAGCTGACCGTTTCTCCTACGTTAAACGTACCGCTATCGGGTGTATCGAGCCCCATGATGAGGCGGAAAAGCGTGGTCTTGCCAGCACCATTCGGACCTATTACGCCCACAATACCATTGGGCGGAAGGTTGAAATTAAGGTCGCTAAACAGTGTCTTCTCACCGAAGGACTTTGCCACATGCTCGGCTTCGATGACTTTGTTGCCCAGTCGCGGACCGTTCGGAATGAATATCTCAAGCCGTTCTTCTTTCTGTTTCTGCTCCTCGTTGAGCATGCGGTCGTAGGAATTCAGACGGGCTTTTCCCTTTGCATGGCGGGCTTTCGGTGCCATACGCACCCACTCGAGCTCCCGCTCCAGTGTCTTTCGGCGCTTTGAGGCGGTCTTCTCTTCCAATGCCAAGCGCTGACTTTTCTGCTCCAACCAACTGGAATAGTTCCCTTTCCAAGGAATGCCTTCTCCCCTGTCGAGTTCCAGAATCCACTCTGCCACGTCGTCAAGGAAATAGCGGTCGTGCGTGACGGCAATGACCGTGCCCTCATATTGTTGCAAATGTTGTTCAAGCCAATCGATAGATTCTGCGTCAAGATGGTTGGTCGGCTCATCCAGCAGCAACACATCCGGCTTTTGGAGGAGAAGGCGACACAATGCCACCCGACGGCGTTCTCCACCAGAGAGGTTTTTCACACTCCAGTCACCGGGCGGACAACGCAAAGCATCCATCGCCCGTTCGAGCTTCGAGTCGATATTCCATGCGTCGGTCGCGTCAATCACGTCCTGCAGTTCTGCCTGACGCGCCATGAGTTTCTCCATCTTTTCTGCATCTTCGTAATACTCCGGCAGTCCGAACTTCACGTTGATATCATCATATTCTTTCAGTGTTTCATAGATGTGTTGCACACCTTCCATCACATTTTCCTTGACCGTTTTCGTCTCGTCCAACGGCGGTTCCTGAGGCAGATAGCCCACGGAATAGCCGGGACTCCAAACGACATTGCCCTGATACTGCTGATCGAGTCCGGCGATAATCTTCATGAGGGTTGATTTTCCCGCACCGTTCAGACCGATAATACCGATTTTTGCTCCGTAGAAAAAGCTGAGGTAGATGTTCTTGAGCACTTGCTTCTGATTCTGCTGAATGATCTTGCTCACTCCGACCATCGAGAATATCACTTTCTTGTCATCAACTGTTGCCATTGTTTATATACCTTTATAATTATATGATTCGTTTTTATCAGTTCATCGTTTAATAAGTCAAAGCGTCGGAAGGCCACCCCGTAACATTGTGTCCGGTGTCAAGCCGGCGAATATCAGCGAGGTCGTCTTCGGATAAAGTAAAATCAAACAGGTTGATATTTTCCTCCATGCGACTCCTATGTATGGTTTTGGGAATGACGATGATGCCGTTCTGAACAAGAAACTTCAACGCCACCTGTGCTGCTGTTTTTCCATACTTCAAACCGATTTCCATCAAGACATGATTACTGAAGATACCGTGTTTCCCTTCTGCCAAAGGGCTCCATGCCTCTAACGCCACGTTGTAAGGACGCAGATACGCTATCATCTTTCGTTGCTGGTAAAGCACATGTGCCTCGCATTGATTGACAACAGGCATCACTTGTGCACCCTCGACGATTTCCGGGAATGTGTTCGGATAGAAATTAGACACTCCGATGGCACGGAAAATTCTTTCCTGATAGAGTTTTTCCAATGTTTTCCACATCACGGCGGGATTGCCCACGGGCCAGTGGAGCAACATCAAGTCAATATAATCAAGCTTCAGGCGGTTCATGGAGTCTTCCACCGTGCGCATCGTCTCATCACAGGTATAACAGGGTTCGCAGATTTTTGTAGTCACAAACAGTTCTTCCCGAGCCACGCCACATGCTCGCACAGCATCGCCGACACCTCGTTCGTTATGATACATGGCTGCCGTGTCTATACTGCGGTAACCAACTGATATCGCATCTTCGACCACTCGTTGCGTTTCTTTGTCCGGGATATCGTACACGCCGAGTCCTACTATCGGCATCTGCACGCCATTATTCAGTGTGATATATTCCATAACTTCTACGTGGTGGTTTTCTTGTTTTTGGCACAAAGATAGCAAAAAAAACAAAAAAACGATGCACCTCCGATGATTTAGAAGGTGCATCGCTAAAAAAATAGGGAACTATATACCTGTTGACCCCGAGCGCTTTCTTTAGATATCTTTAGCTTTTGTCTAGCTTTAGTTAACTAAAAAAATGCCTTTTTCACTGGAAAAATTCATACCTTTGTATTAGATTTATTACAAGAGAATAAAATACAAAAACAAAGGTAAATATGATAGACTTTTCAATTTTCAAATCACTCATCGCAGTAATCAAGCACTTTAATAACGAGGAAATCTGCAAACAGACTTTTGCGGAGGTGCGTTGGGGAGATGATGTTGTTTGTCCTCATTGTAAACAACATCATTGTTCAAGACGTGCGGATGGTCGTTTCCGTTGCAATCACTGCAAGTATAACTTCTCTTGTACCACGGGCACTATCTTTGCAAACACAAAATTACCTCTTCAAAAATGGTTCATTGCCATGTATCTCATTTCCTCTCACAAGAAAGGTGTGTCTTCTTGTCAGATTATGCGTGATTGTGAGGTCACTCAAAAGACCGCATGGTTTATACTGCAAAAGCTTCGTGGTTTATATGGTCAAAATGATGCCGTTTCACTCAATGGCGAGGTGGAAATGGACGAGATGTATCTTGGCGGTCGTGAAACGAACAAGCATGAGAGCAAGAGAACTGAGGGCACACAAGGTCGCAGTACCAAGACAAAGACTCCAATCTTCGGTATGATTAAGCGTGGTGGGAACGTGGTAGCCATGAAGGTGGACAACACCAAGGGAGCAACCCTTATGCCTATTGTATCACAGTTTGTTGAGGAAGGTTCAACCACTTATACTGACGAAGCCAACATTTATAGTCAGCTGAGAAATAACGGCTATATCCATGAGTTTGTAAACCATAGTCAGAGAGAGTATGTTCGTGCTTCTGATATTCATACCAACGGAATTGAGGGTTTTTGGGCACACTTCAAGAGGGTTATCTTCTCTACCTACCACATGGTCAGCAAGGATTATCTTCAAAGGTATATTGACGAGCAGGTATATCGTTGGAATACAAGGAAACAAACTGTTTCTTATCGCTTTGAGGATATGTTCAAAAGGGCAGCAAAGACATTTGACTACACCGACGTTCTTTGTCTTTCAAGTGTTGTAAGTATCGAACACTTCAAAGAGTATAGGATAATGTACTACAACTATTGGAAATCCACACATTGTGCATAAAGGACATAAATAAAGGGATAACCTTTTATTTGTTGGTTATCCCCATTTATATTGTGTTATGTTTATAACGACGTTTGTTATGCGCTTGCTGTTTCAATAGTCCATCCGGTGGGAACACCGTTAACACCGCTTACATTCCATGTGGCAGCACTATTCTTTACAAATGTACCAGTACTTGCTACACCTTTAACCCAATCTCTTGTATATGTTGTACTTGGTGTTGTAGTGAACATTGCCTTAATATAGTTAAGACTTGTACAACCTGAGAACATATAGTTATAACAACTATTTGCTAATGTAGTAGCAGGTAACTCAGGTGCAGTTACAAGACTTGTACAACCACTGAACATAGATTGATAACAAATACCTACCAATGTAGTAGCAGGTAACTCAGGTGCAGTTACAAGACTTGTACAACCATTGAACATGTACCAATAACAACTATTTGCTAATGTGGTAGCAGGTAACTCGGGTGCAGTTACAAGACTTGTACAACCATTGAACATATTGACATAACAACTATTTGCCAATGTGGTAGCGGGTAACTCGGGTGCGGTTACAAGACTTGTACAACCACTGAACATAGATTGATAACAACTTCCTGACAACGTGGTAGCAGGTAACTCAGGTGCAGTTACAAGACTTGTACAACCTTGGAACATATAGTAATAACAATTATTTGCTAATGTGGTAGCGGGTAACTCGGGTGCGGTTACAAGACTTGTACAACCACTGAACATATATTGATAACAATAAAGTTTCAATGTGGTAGCAGGTAACTCAGGTGCAGTTACAAAACTTGTACAACCTTGGAACATATACGCATAACAACCATCTGCCAACGTGGTAGCAGCTAACTCGGGTGCAGATATAAGACTCGTACAACCATCGAACAAATTACTATAACAGAAATATGTCAATGTAGTAGCAGGTAACTCGGGTGTGGTTACAAGACTTGTACAACCACTGAACATAGATTGATAACAACTTCCTGACAACGTGGTAGCAGGTAACTCGGGTGCGGTTACAAGACTTGTACAACCACTGAACATAGATTCATAACAACTATCTGCTAATGTAGTAGCAGGTAACTCGGGTGCAGTTACAAGACTTGTACAACCTTGGAACATATAGTAATAACAATTATTTGCTAATGTAGTAGCGGGTAATGATAGGTTGTTTGCGTTTACAACGTTGCATTCATTTTGTTCATCATAATCAGAGAATAAACGAGCAAATTGCCCTTCGTGTTCCAAAACATCCTCTCCTATGAAGTAATCATCATATAACAATGACATTACATTGCCCTCAACATTAAATTCGCATGTTGAAGAGAAAAAAGAACCGACATAGTCTCCATAATCGTCTTCATCATACCATCCCATTTGTTGTGCTTCGCCTTTCCATAAAACCTTGTCGCCCTCGTTTACGTCAACGTCAATAACAAGTTTTTCTCCCTTATCATCTTGATTTTGTGTGGTTATCCATGTTTTTCCGTTATCGGTTGAATAACTGATTGAATTTATCATATCAGTACCCATTGAATTCAATATATTGAATGATATCGTTCCGTCTTCCAATGCAATGGTCGTAAGATAATCCTTTGAATAGTCATGTACATACGGATTATAATGTACATCGTTGTTATCCACGCAGTAGCTTACGTTTGGTAATATAGCGTCTTGGCTGTTTATATATGCTTCGTATTGAGAATGTGTTTCAAATTTCTTTAAGTATTTTGGCATTTTATTTCTATATTATTAAGATTATTTACTTATAAATATCAGCAACCCCAATAAAATATATTTTGTTATATGAAAAAATTGAATTATATTTGCAAAGGAGTGATATTTATTATTAGATTTTTAATAAAATTGAATTGATTATGGCGCTATTAAAAGAAGACGGAAGTTTGGACGTTGAAAGAATGAACAGTCTGCCTCTTGAAGAATGGATGGATGTAATGGGAGATTTAACACAAGAACAAGTAGAAGAATATCTCTCTAAATTACCTATTAACGAATCTAACGAACCTGTTCGTGCGATAGAGGTCGATTACACATTAGAAGAAGAATTAAAAAGAGGTAATATGGTTGATATTGAAGACTTTCTAAATAATCAGAGAATAAAATATGGATTAAAATGATGGGATGTTATTGGTTGAATGAGGATAGATTACCTTCAAAACTTTTCGTAGGGTTTTCCTCTAAAATAACAAAGGAAATAGAAAATATTGATGATTACAATCAGAACAACATTGAGGGTATTTCTCATTGGCACAATTATATAGACGGAATAAGAAGTTATATCTCAAATCCTGCAATTGCGTTTGATTATACCAATAGATATTCACGATTTCCTAATGGAGCAATATACAATAGAGACTTTGATTATAATGTCGGTTACGTTATCAAAACCAACAATTCCACTAATCAGTTGTTTGTTTATGTGTTTATGGTAAACCTTAAACCCGATGAGTTTGGATTGAAAGTCCCTTCAAATATAAAGGAGAACAAGCAATATAACACCAATCGTGTGAATCAAACCATTTATTTGAAAGAATCAGAATTGAAACAAATGATAGAGGAATCGGTAAGAAATGTATTAAAAGAAAAGATGTGTCAAAGATTAAATGAATCCATTAGTTGGTCTTTGCATAGAATTTTGAGAGAACATATATCAAAAACAGCCAATACCAAATGGTAATGACTGCTTAAGAAATCTTAACTAAAAAAATAATCAGGGACAACAGGTATATAGTTCCCAAAAAATATCTGTCACGGAGCTTAAAGACCTCTTGCTTTGAGCAGTCCTGACGGGTCTGGTGCGTTCATTCCTGTGAAGTCGATGAACAGTTGGAGTTGTTCTTTTGTATTACCCCGACTGAGCACTTTGTTGCGGAAGTCCTGTCCAACTTCCGGATTGAGTGCGCCACGCTTCTCGAAACAATCGGCTACGTTTACTGCCAACACTTCCGTCCACAGGTAGCTGTAATATCCTGCTGCGTATCCGCCTCCCCAAACGTGGTTGAAGTATGAAGTGGAATAGCGTGGAGGTATCTGCTCGTTATACAAGCCTATCTCTTTGAGAACCTTCGTTTCGAATTCTGCCGCTTCATCTGCGGAAGGAATCTCGTCCACACCGAGCATGTGCCATGCGAGGTCGAGACATGTTGCTGCCAGGTTTTCGCCTAAGGCATAGGCAGCATGATAGTTGATGGAAGTGAGCATCTTCTCCTTCAGTTCTGCGGGCATAGGCTGTCCTGTCTCGGTATGCTTTGCATAGTTGTCGAATATCTCAGGAATGGAAGCAAAGGTCTCATTGAACTGCGACGGCATCTCTACGAAGTCGCGTGCCGTGGCTGTGCCGCTGAGCGTATTATATTTGCAATTTGAAAGTATTCCATGCAGTGCGTGTCCAAACTCGTGGAAGAGTGTGCACACCTCATCCCATGTGATGAGTGTTGGCTGTCCTTCCGGAGCCTTCGCATAGTTACAGCAGTTGTAGATTACCGGCTGCTGCTCGCGCAGACCGCTCTGTTTTGCAAAAGAGCTCATCCACGCTCCACCGCGCTTGGTTGCACGACGATAATAGTCGCTATAGAAAAGTGCCAAAGGCTTACCGTCTTTATCGATGACTTCAAACACTTTCATGTCGGGATGATACGTCGGGATGTCTTTCCGCTCTTTGAATGTCAGTCCGTATGCCCGATTAGCCGCATAGAAGACACCGTTTTTCTGTACGCTGTCAATATTGAAATAGGGCTTGATTTGGTCTTCAGAGAGATTGTATGCCTCCTGTTTCATCTTCGCTGAATAATAGAAACGGTCGTATGGTTGCAGCTTGAAGTTGGCTCCCATCGTCTTCTGGGCGTATGCTTCAATGGCTTTTGTTTCGGCTTCAGCCTTCGGAGTATAGTCTTTGATGAGTTGCTTGAGGAAGGAATACACGTTGTCTGGCGTTTTCGCCATGGTCTTTTCGAGCGAATAAGACGCATAGTTCTTGTAGCCCATCAAGGCGGCAGCCTCTGCACGGAGCTTGGCTATTTCCACCACATAGGGGAAGGTGTTGAACTGCCGGGTTCCGTCGGCGCGGTGGCGCGATGCTTCAAACACACGCTTGCGCAGGTTACGGTTGTCGAGCGTGGTGAGGATTGCCTGTTGCGTGGTATTGGTAATCACGATGCAATAGGGTGCTTTCCCGCCACGGCTTTCAGCATCTTTCTTGCACTGAGCAATGTCTGCCTCACTGAGTCCCGACAGTTCCTGCTTGCTGGTCACCCACACGATTGCCGTATTGGTTGCCTCGGGCAGCATGTCGCCCCACTGCTGTTGCAACTCAGCAATACGGATATTGATTTGCTTCATGCGCTCCATCTTGTCTGCCGGCAGCAAAGCGCCTGAACGTACGAAGTTTTTATAGACCACTTCCGTGAGTCGCTTGTCTTCGCCTTTCAGCTTCTTGAATTCCTTGTCATACACATATTTAATGCGCTCGAAGAGTTTTTTGTTGAACTTTATCTCGTTCTCCAACTCCGTGAGCATCGGCGTCACCTTCTTCTCCGTCTCGGCAATGACCGGTGTCTTGTGTGCACTGGTCAACCCGTAAAAGACGCTGGTGACTTTGTCGAGCTGCACGCCGCTCTTCTCGAGTGCCAGGATGGTGTTCTCGAAAGTCGGTTTCTTCTTGTTGTTTACGATTTCGTTGATTTCCTCGCGGTTCTGCTTGATAGCAAGCTCTATGGCAGGCAGGTAATCAGTGTCCTTGATTTTGCTAAAATCAGGAGCATTAAACAGGATTCCGCTTTTCTGCAACAGCGGATTGTCGTTCGCACCCATACCATCGGTAGGTATGGCAACCGACTGCATCACAAACGATGCTAAGCCGATGGTCAGTAATGTTCTTGTTCGTTTCATATTATAAAAAGGTTTGAGAAATCTGCAACTTTCATGTCTCGAGACTACCGAGACACTATTTGTTCGGTGCAAAGATACTGAAAATCAGACGTAGAACAAAAAAATCATTTGTTTTTATGACGAAAGGAAGTAACTTTTTCGGGCTATTATGCCCTTTATTAAAAAATATGTGTATCTTTGTAATCAGTATTCTGCTATGCAGAAAAAGAAACCTAAACATAAAAATGGCACAATGGCATAAGATAAAAATACAACGAGAGAATGGGGAGATTGTTGATGCTCAGGCTCCTATAATTATCTCTGCAAGCAGAAGTACGGATATTCCGACTTTCTATACTGATTGGTTTTTCCATCGTTTGAAGGTGGGCTATTCTGCTTGGATTAATCCTTTCAATGGGATTAAAAGTTATGTGTCATATCAGAACACTCGTTTTATCGTGTTCTGGTCAAAGTACCCTCGCCCTTTGCTCAATCATCTTGGCTATTTGAAAGAAAAGAATATAGGTTGTTATATTCTATACACACTTAACGACTACGAAAAAGAGAAGTTAGAACAAGGATTACCGCCCCTTCAGCAACGTATAGACACCTTTAAACAACTTGTTGACAAATTAGGAAAAGGGCATGTTATTTGGCGTTTTGACCCACTGATACTGACAGACGACATTTCCATTGACTCCCTGTTGTCGAAGATAGAGCATATTGGAGATCAATTACAGGGATATACAGAGAAACTTGTTTTTAGTTATGCTGACATTCTGAGTTATCGAAAGGTAAAAGCCAATCTTGATAAGAGCCACATCCCCTACCATGAATGGTCTGAGAGTCAAATGCTTAACTTCGCAAAAGATTTGTACTCCCTCAATAAGAAATGGGAATATACATTAGCCACTTGTGGAGAGAAAGTTGACTTGCAGCAGTTTGGAATAGAGCATAACCGCTGTGTCGATGATGCCCTCATTATACGTTTCGCATACGAAGACAAAACGTTGATGGATTTTCTTAAAATCAAGACATTCCCAATGCCTGTTCCAAATCTTTTTGGAGAATCAGAGTCATTGCCAGAGGATGCAATAATTCTTCCCAACAACACTTATGCTACACATGGTGATAATCGTGACAGAGGCCAGAGGCTATTTTGTGGATGTACCGTTAGTAAAGATATCGGCGAATATAACACCTGCCCTCATCTGTGCGAGTATTGCTATGCAAATACAAGCAAGGAGGTGGCGATTACAAACTGGAAAAGACGTCAAACGAATAAAAATTCTGAAACAATTACAGGGGTATGAGTTTTGCAGAGAAGTTACATACATTAGGAGATTCTATCTCTTTTGCTGCCATAAGAAATATAGCAGTAGAAGAGGTTTCAATTTTATCACGTATAGAACAGGAGTCTCTTTACGAACAATTAGCAAGAGGTGTGAACGTGTTGGATGATGACGATCATCTTAACATGTACCTACGCAGTTTTGGACTGATGCACAAAGCAAAAGCTGATGAAGCTTTTAGAAACCTGCCTAAACCAAAAGACCTGTTTTCTGAAGAAATTGAAATTTATGATTGGGGATGTGGACAGGGAACGGCAAGTGTTTGCTTACTTGACTTCTTAAGAACTTGCAAGATAACTCCGAAAATAAAGCGAGTTAATCTGATTGAGCCTTCTAATTTAGCAGTAAATCGTGCAGTAGATATTTTGTCATGCTACAAAGAGATCAAGAGTGTTGAAATAAGAACTGTCGTTAAGAAATTTGACGATTTAGACCTTTCTGAAATAGAGAGTTACAATTGCAGGAAACTTCACCTATTCAGCAACATTCTGGACGTTGCATCATTCGACTTGGCAAGGTTTACTCAGTTGTTTCAGCAAACTCAAAAAGGCGGAAACTATATCATTTGTGTCGGACCCCTGAATGCTGGTTACAAAAGAATCGACTGGTTCATAGAGGCAATCAATCCCAAATACAGATATTATAGTGTAGACAAGCCAAAAGGCTGTTGGATAGAGGGCCAGGAATGGACTATCTCACTTAGAATCGTTGCTACCTTCATTGAAAATGTTGAGGATATTAATATCATCCGCAATCGTATTGCAGAAGCGAAGAAGCATCGCCAGTTCTTTGCCGGATATGTCGCCGATGCTGTCAGCGACACATTGGTAAATTCAGATTTTTCAGAACAGGCGGAAGAGCTTATGGCTTCATTGTCTACATTTGATGTAAGATCTGACAGACCCCTAGAACAAAAGGATGATATTGATCCGATTTTAGCCGTGATGGCTAATATTATCTCACGAGGTATGCCAACTAAAGCGCCATTGGAATTAGAGAAGCTTTTATCTACTCATTTTAAGTATTCCTTTACTCCGTTAGACAAAGAACACCATTACAGGAAAACTGATAACTGTAATGCTACAGAGTTCTTCCATGCCTTGCATCTTATCGACCCAAGATTCTCATCTGTTAATTATAATTTCAGAAGTTTAGACAGTTCTTTTGAAGAAGACTTTATTAAATGCTACTTACCTAATAATGGAAAAGAGTACTTATCTCAGATTTTAGAGCCGCAGCGCGACTTGTCATCAATTGTGGATGTACCTAACAGACGATTCAGTAAAGATCGTCGTGTGGATTTTGCCCTGGAAATTCCCTATTCTACAGAGGGTAAAGATAACCACATCGGATTTGTTGTAGAGATTAATGGTGCACAATATCACTCCAGTATGACGAGCAGAATAAAAGATGCTCGACGTGAACAACTGATAAAAGACCGAAAATGGGATGTCGAAACTCTTGTTTCCATCAATGACTCGTCTATAGCAAACAATTGGGAAACCAATGAAAAGTTCTCCGAATACTTAACTGTTTTAAAGGAAAACTTCTCAAAGAAACTTGAGGGTGACTGGCTGAATCTGTTGCAATTCACCCTTTCTCCTTTTGCTGTTGCAAGAATAGAGCGTGTTATCGTAGAAGCTATAATCTCTGGTAATCTGAACCTGTCGGCAAAGAAGTGGAATATTGCTGTGATAGAACATGATGTCCCTTGTGCTCGAATGGCAATAGACAACATCAGAAATACTTATAATCATCTCTGTGCGCTTAAGGGCACAAAAGAGGTATTGCCACAAGTAGATTTGACTGTAATTTCTACTCCAGAGTTTAAAGATTCACCCCTTCACAAAACATCACGTCCAAAGTGCGATCAACAAGATTCAAGCAACTACGATATTTGTATTGACATATCAATGCTGCTTCGTGATAAAATTAGCAACTTCCCTATTTCGATAAAAGCCAATTCATACTACATTATCCGGTCTTCACACTATTCTCAGGATATTAGAACTATTTATTCTGCTGAAAATATTGAGTATGCTCCATTAGTTGAAAAGACAAAACGAGGAGAGTATAAAGAGATTCCTGAGCGTTCTAAAATTCTAGAATTTTTCCTGCAAAACATCTTCCGCAAGCATTCATTTAGAGAAGGTCAGCTGGCAATTCTGAGTAGAGCACTGTCGAACAAAACTACGATAGGACTTTTGCCAACTGGAGGAGGTAAATCCTTAACATACCAGTTAGCAGCTATTCTACAACCCGGTGTGACGATTATTGTTGATCCCCTCATATCACTGATGGTTGACCAATATGATGGGCTGATAGCACAACGAATCGATGCATCAGCCTGTTTAAACAGCACTATGACGCGAGAAGAGAAGACCTACGCCTTAGGAAGAATGGAAAGAGGCGAGCTACAATTTATGTTCCTTTCTCCAGAACGATACATGATGGAGAACTTCAGAGAAGAAATACTCGCCATGCCAAGAAACAACAGAGTATATTTCGCATACGGTGTTATTGACGAAGTTCATACTGTATCAGAATGGGGGCATGATTTCCGTCCTGCATACTTGCAACTAGGGCGTAACATGACCAAATTCATGGAGACCAAATCTGGAAAGAATATTTCTATCATAGGATTGACTGCCACAGCTTCTTTTGACGTATTGGCTGATGTTGAGAGGGAGCTGACTTTAGGGGGGCAGATGGCATTAGATAGTGATGCAATTGTCAGACCAGATATTAGCGAAAGGGAGGAACTTACTTATAGGATAGTTGAAATTAAGGCTGATTTCTCTCCTTTTAAAATAGCAAATCAAAATGTCGTGAAAGCCTCTATGTGGGGCCTACGTGAATGTGTGGCAGAAGCGAAAAGGATTTTTTTAATTGGTCTATTAGGAAACACCCCAAATGATATTGAGAGTATCAATAATGTTGCAAATGGAGAATTGAAGATAGATTATTTTAATGCTGATAGTTTTTATAACGCAAACAATTTAGGATTGTTCTCCAATGCAGGTATTATTTTCTGCCCTTATAGGGCGGGGGCTTTAGGTGTTCTAGATAAAATTAAAAATCAAAAAATTATCAAGACGGGTATATCTACTTATGTAGCCTCATTAGATGCTAATTACAAAGTAGGAACATACCTCGGCGGGGCAAATCCAACGAAGATGAAGCCATTCTTAGAGAATCAGCAAAACATCATGGTTGCAACTAAAGCCTTTGGCATGGGTATAGACAAGTCCAATGTGCGTTTCACCATAAACTTGACACATCCGTCCTCTATAGAAAGTTACGTACAGGAAGCTGGTCGTGGAGGTCGTGACAAAAAGGTGGCATTGTCATACCTGCTCTATGAGCCTACAGAACTGATAGATTTGTCTGTGGAGAATCTTGCAGATACTTTTGGAGCGAACATTCCAGCACCGTTTAATTGGCTGGGATTATATCAAGACCAATATGTGGAAAGAAATGACCTAAAAAATTTGTGCAGTCAATATGGTGTCCCAGCTTCCCAAATACAACAATTAGAGGAAAGTTTAGCTAAATATACAGTGAATGTTGACAAAGACATACAACTATACTTCCATAATAATTCTTTCAAAGGTTCATATAAAGAAAGGGTCATTCTTGTCGAAATAGCTTATGGAGTTATTAATGCTCCAAATCTTCCTCAGAATAACGATTTAGGAATATATGCTGTCATGAATGGCTTGAACATAGGAGACTATTCTTATGTCGAAGTCCATGGAGAGAATCAACTAATGGAAAGTTATCAGCAGTTCCACGACCTTATTATCAACGAGGCGAACAGCATCGCTGCAGCACAAGGTTGGACCCAGATTCCAAATACTGTTCTGAATAATGGAGAACTGGATGAGAAAAATGTGCCTACCTTTGGAGCATTACTTAAAGAAATATCAAGAGCGACAGGAAATCTGTATTGGAGACAATACTATAATGCTACTTTTATGAAACCATTAGAAAAAGCATTCTGCCGAAGGAGAGATACAGATGACACGGATAAAGCAATCTACCGTATGTGCTGCATTGGTCTTGTCGACGACGTGAAGATTGAGTATTTGGATAATGATAAGCATAAATATACTCTTCGTGTTGTTAAACGTCAGAATGGGGAATATTATAATTGCCTTTTGTCATTCTTTGAAAAATATTATTCAACGGCTCAGTCGCAATTGTTGGTTAATAATGCGAGAAGCTACGGTGCTCAAACGGAGATTGATAATTGCTTAGGCTATCTTACACAGTTTGTATATGAAAAATTAGAAGAAAAACGCAGGCTTTCTATAAAAGACATGCGAGATGCTTGTATGGGTGGAATAGTTTATGGAGATGTTTGGCTGAAAGAGTTTATCCACTTGTATTTTAACTCTAAATATGCGAAGGACTATCATGACGTGAATGGAACAAACTACTCTTTAAGGCAGGACATTCGACAGCCAAGCATGGATTTGATGAAGAAATACATAGATGTTATCAGCATTGATCTTTCTGGACCTGTTGTAACAAATGCGAAACATCTATATGGTGCTGTATTGATTATTTTAAGAGACCAGCTTACAGATGAAATGGCCTCATCCATATTGTATTTGCTCCGTTCCTATTGCCTTGCCTTTTTAGGTGTCGGAGAAAATGCCACACTTATAGACGAATTCAAGACTGGCTATTGGGAGAATGGATGGCGTAAACTTATAAACGCAAATGGTGGGGAAAACCCAAAGAAACTAACGTATATTATTAACGATTATAATCAAGCAATTCTAAAAGATGCTAGAGACAAAGCCGTAATCCAATATATAGAAGACAAAAGAGAGGAAATAATTCTTTCTGTTGTCAGTACAACATATGATAATTTTTCCGATAAATATTTAAATTAAAGATACGATTATGGACGAAAAAGTTATAAAGGAACTGATTGAGCAGTTAACAGAAAACCTTGAAAAGGTTGAATCAGCTAGGCAGCAGGTTGAAAAAACAGTAAAGGCATATGATGCCCTAAAAAAAGATGTAGAAAAATATACAAAAGAACTGGGGTTCATTGTGCAGAATGTAAGAACCATAATCTCTCAACTTGAAGAAATTAAGGACAAATTTATTGGCAAGATTTCAACAGAAATTATTGATGAGATTAAACACGCTACCTCATTATTATCAAAATTGATTAATGAAGTTACGAATAAAGTTACCCTATTAGAAGAATTGATTAATAACAAATCAGCAGAAATTAACGACAACATCAAGCAAAGACATGACACTATAGATACAACTTTATCTAGCATAAAAACTTTAATTAATGACGCTGACGCTAAAGTTGTTTCATGTTTAAAGCAAGTTGCCCAGGCCGTCCTTTCCATTCAATTGCTTTCACAGAGTGAGCAAAAGCACTATAATACCATTTATGAGCAATTAAATCGTCTAAACATGATACAGAAACAAAATAAATTTCTTTCTATTGTCATCATTGTCTTACTCTTAACAATAATAGGTCTGATATGTTTTAAAGGTGGCATGTAAACTGTTCATAAGATCTACAGAAAGACAAGTTGCGAAAAAGATTTGTCACTACCAAATAATCAGTTCGCGGGGTAATGTAATGACTTTTAGCCTTTTGTACCAGACGTGTGAAGTTCCTGCTGCATGGCGCTGGGCATGACTGCCGATGATGTAGTAATTGGCTGTATATTCATCCATGATTTCGAGGAACGCTCTTTTGATGCGCGAACATTTTTCGTTGATGGCATTATCCAACGGATTGATCAGATGCTCCACCCCCTCTTCTATTTTCTGTTTATCCAGACTTTTTGCCGTCGCCATATAATACTTCAGCAACTCGCCCTTATATTCTGAAAGTCGCTTGAACTCGATGCCTTCGGGATGAGCCAGGAAAAGGAGATAGACTGCCTTGTGGATGGGTTGAAGCTCTATTTCCCGATTGCCATAGTCCACCAGTATGAAACGATAGTCGCTGTCAATCTGCAACCGACTCAATCGCGCACGGGCAGCTTCAATGCGAAGTTCTTCCAGCACCGACACTCCGACTGCACGCAAGAGAAGGTCCATACGCCCTTTTTCTCTCAACGTCTGCACCAATTCTGCCAGTTGCTGAGCCTGTTCTTCCGGTGTATGGGATGATTCAATCTTCATTGTCTGTATCCTGAATAAAACCGTTGAGCCACTTTTTCCATTTATCAATCATGGGAACGTTGCCGCCAGGCTTATCACCTGCCTGTTCTTCCTCCTTGTCCATCGGCTCTTCCTCATGCTCCGGTTCTTCAGCCACTACGGGCTCTTCCTTTGCCGGTTCCGGTTCCACGATTGGTTCGATGACAAAGACCGGCTCTTCCTTCGGATTGCTTACTTGTTTGACAATCGGCTTATACAACTTGGGAATCAGTTCCTCGTAATAACGGTCATCGTGCGGCAATTTCTCCGATTCGTCTTTCTCATCCTCCATCCCTGTAGCGAGAATCGTCACCTTCGCATCCCCTCCCAACGAGGCGTCGGTGGAAATACCCCAGATGACCTCAATATTCGGATCAAGTTGGTCGAAGAAGTCATCTATCTCCTGCATCTCGGGTACCATGATTGGCGCTTCATCACTTGAATAGATATTGAACAGGATGCGTTTTGCCTTTCCGATATCGTTGCCATAGAGCAACGGAGAGTCGATGGCATTCAGTATGGCGCGCTCCACGCGTTTCTCTCCACTCGCTTTCCCTGTCGCCATGATTGCTCCTCCCCCATTCCGCATGGTTGTTTCCACGTCGCGGAAGTCGAGATCGATACCACCTTCACTGTTGACAGTTATCAATTCGGCAATCCCCTTGACGGCATCTTTCAGTATATTATCTGCCCGCGCGAACGACTCTTTCACCGCTATCGGTGTGTCGCCATAAACGTCGCACAGGCGCTCGTTGTTGATAATCAGCAGGGCATCCACATTTTTTTTGAGTTCATCGACTCCTTTTAGTGCCTTGATAATCTTCTGCTTCTTCTCAAAATAGAACGGTATGGTCACCACGCCTATCGTCAGCAAACCCATTTTCTTTGCCACGCTGGCAACGACCGGCGCCGAGCCCGTGCCTGTTCCGCCGCCCATGCTTGCCGTGATAAACACCATGCGCGTGCCGTCGTTCAGCAGTTTTTCGATATCGCTCACATTCTTTTCTGCTTCCGAACGCCCAATTTCCGGTACGCCGCCAGCTCCCAAGCCTTCACCCAACATGATTTTCACAGGCACCGGCGATGGTGCCAGCGACTTGCTATCGGTGTTGCATACCGCCAGCGTGACGCCTTCAATGCCTTCATTATACATGTTTCTGACAGCATTGCAACCGCCGCCGCCTACTCCAATCACCTTGATGATGCCTTTCGACTTGTCTTCTACGGGACCGAAATCCACTAAGGGTTGAGATGTTGTATTGTCTTTCATCATTTGCTCTTTATTGCTTGTTTTTCCAAAAGGGTGTTCATTTCTTCAGTTGGTGCTTTTTCCCTATGCGGGCAGGATTTTATTTTTCCTTTGCAAAATTACGAAAGAATTTTCAGAAATAAAAATCTTCACAAGGCTTGCGACGAAGTTTTTTCCACAAAAAGACTGTTGCCTCTCCCCTGGATATTCCAGAGGAAAGACAACAGTCTGCCGTTTTCCGTCAATCCTGACGGTAATTATCAGGACTATCGTTATTGAATCAAATCTACCGAGCGTTTGAGGAAGGCATCGAGGGCAGCGCCTTTCAGCATACCGTTCTGCAGAAGTGCGAGGTCTATCAACTGATGCACAACCTTGTTGTCCTTCGCATAGTCGGCAATCACCTGCTTCTTCTTGTCTTTCTGCTCATTCAGAGCCTTCTCCGTGTTCTGCAAATCGTCTTTCTCTTCCTGCGTGATTTCTTCGGGTTTCTTCTTTCCCTGCTCCTGGCGCAAGGCTGCCAGACGGGCTTCCAGTCCCTTCTCCTCACTTGTTATCGGTTTCAGCAGGTCGGCACATTTGGCTGTCTCGTCTTCCAAAACCTTCTTGATGAGTTCGTGGTCGCTGTTGAGCACCAGGTTATAGGAGTCGGGCATCTGCGCGTAGAAGCTCATTCCGCTCTGGAAACGGCTCATGTCCTTCATGCGGCGCATGTATTCGCTCTGCGTGATGAGCACCGGCTGGGCTTCGCTGCCGAGACTTTGCACTTCCACATAGAACTCTGCTTTGTCCAGTTTCGGCATCTGTGAGCGGAACGCTTGTGACAGATTGTCACTCTCAGCCTCGTCGAGAGTCGATTTCTTTGCTTCTTCCTTGACAATCAGGCGGTCGATGATGTCGCCGTCAACACGTGTGAAACGGCTCTTTTCGAACTTCTGTTCGAGCATGGAAACGACTGGCGTGTCGAGGTCGCCGTCGAGCAACAGCACGCTATAGCCTTTCTGTCGGGCTGCCTCGATGTAGGAATACTGCTCTTCCTTGTTGTTGGCATAGAGGTAGATGAGTTGTCCGTCTTTGTCGGTCTGATTGTCTTTGATGAGTGTTTTGTATTCATCGAAGGTGAAATACTTGCCGTCCACGTCTTTCATCAGTGCAAAATCTTTCGCGCGGTCGTAGAAATCTTCCTGTGAGAGCATGCCGTAGTTAATGAAAATCTTGAGGTTGTCCCACTTCTCTTCATACTCTTTGCGATTTTCCTTGAAGATACCGTTCAGCCGGTCAGCCACCTTCTTGGTGATATAGGTCGAGATTTTTTTCACGTTGGCATCGCTCTGCAGGTAGGAACGGCTCACGTTCAGCGGGATGTCCGGCGAGTCGATGACACCGTGTAGCAGGGTCAGGAATTCGGGCACGATGCCTTCCACCTGATCGGTCACAAACACCTGGTTGCAATAGAGCTGAATCTTATTGCGCTGAAGGTCGATATTCGACTGAATACGAGGGAAGTACAGAATACCGGTTAAATTAAAAGGATAATCCACATTCAAGTGAATCCAGAACAGCGGTTCGTCCATCTGCATCGGATAGAGCGTGCGATAGAAACTCTTGTAGTCCTCATCCTTCAGCGTGCTCGGACTCTTCGTCCACAGCGGCTCCACATTATTTATAATATTGTCCTCTTCCGTATCTACTTGCTTGCCGTCTTTCCATTCGGTCTTCTTGCCGAACGCAACGGGAACAGCCATGAACTTGCAGTATTTGTTCAGCAATTCCTGAATCTTCGGCTTCTCGGTGAACTCCTTGCAGTCGTCGTCAATATGCAGAATGATGTCCGTTCCGCGGTCGTCCTTCTTCGTCTCCTCGATTTTGAACTCCGGACTGCCGTCGCAACTCCACTTCACCGGCACGGCATCCTCGCGGTAGCTGCGGGTGATGATTTCCACTTTCTTGCTCACCATGAAGGCTGAGTAGAATCCCAGTCCGAAATGTCCGATGATAGCGTTGGCGTTGTCCTTGTATTTTTCAAGGAAATCGCTCACTCCCGAGAAGGCTATCTGGTTGATATACTTGTCGATTTCCTCTTCCGTCATGCCGATACCGCGGTCGCTGAATGTCAGCGTTTTCTTCTTCTCGTTCAGCGTCACGCGCACGGTCAGGTCGCCCAGTTCGCCTTTGAAGTCGCCCTTCTCAGCCAGCGTCTTCATCTTTTGCGTGGCATCGACGGCGTTTGAAATCATCTCACGGAGAAAAATCTCATGGTCGGAATACAAAAACTTTTTGATGACGGGGAAGATGTTCTCTGTCGTAACCCCGATATTACCTTTTTTCATATCAATATGTTTTGTTTTAATTAGTCGTCTGCCTCTTACTCAGCAAATAGCGTGCCAAACGTCGTTGAGCGGCAGATGTGTCACTGTATATATATACACATTTTGGGGTAGTTCAACTTTCATTTTCCAAAAGTTGGACTTTTGCACTCTAAAAGTGGCACTTTCGCGTCCTAAAAGTTCCCCTTTTGCGACCTAAAAGTGGCACTTTTGGAAGGCACTTTCTAAACGACTGATTTACAAATGGTTACAAAACGACTTACGTTTGCATACGGATGTATAAACATTCATGCAAATTGGTCAACTTTTTTTTTGCATGTCCTAAAACATTTCCTCTTAAAAAGAACTTTCCATCAGCACGCTTTCTCTCACCTTTCTCCATGGAGACGGCGCAACTTCTCGCCCTTTCTCACGAAATAACCCAGTCGGTGTGACACGCCTTTGCGGTTGACCGAGCGCAGCACGTAGATGCCTTCGGGCAGCGTACTGATATCAATGGTCTCCAGACGGGTGGCGCGTGTGCTGACGATTCTGCCCGTGAGGTCCTCAACAACCAGATATTTGATGTCCAGAATGTTCTTGATTGGCGGCAGTTGGAGCGTATTGCCGTCGGTCGGCAGGAACGCGTTCAGCGATTGCGAAGACTGCTCGTCCGCACCCGGAGAGCAACCATAGGACGCCGGAGCACTCTCCGTTCCGAAACGGTTCATGGCTGTCACGGCAAAATAGCGTCCGCCCTTCAAACCTGCCTTCGCCACCGACAGACGGTTGTTCTGCAAACGGGTGGCTATCAGGTTGCGCGCGTCGGTGATATCTACCGGACAGGTCATGCTGGCATAGACATTGTAGAGCAAATCCCTGCCGCGCGACTCCCATGTGAGCACGGTCGTCCCGTTGCTCTCAGACACCTCTATGCGACGAGGGGCAGCAGGCACCGACTGCCGTTCCCACGTCATGGGCGGGACCAGTGCCGGCGTTGCGTCAAACTGTCGTGCAGCAAAATCATAAACGCCCTTTGTGTTATCCGTAAAGAAACGGCTGCGGAAATAGGCATGACCGAGTCCCACCTGCCGTGCAACGTGCATCTGACGGCTGATGTCGGAAAGCATCCACTTCCCTTCCGAGGGCGAAAGAAAATAGATGCCCAGCCCCGAGACGACCGTCCTGCCGTGCGCATTCTCAGCCCAGTCGATGGCAAAAGGAAAGAAGTTGTTGTCCTTGAAATACATCATCGGATAGAGCTGGTCCATGAGTCCGTCGCGGAGCCATCCCTGAGCATCCTGGCAGACGCGCGAATAAGCATTCCATCCACGGCTGGAATAACGGGAGAGGTCGTCAGACTTTCCGATGGGCGAACAGCTCAGTTTCACCCATGGTTTCAGCGCTTTCACCCGCTCGTGAACGGTGCGGACGATGCGGGTGATGTGTTCACGCCCCGTGTTTCTGCTCACCGTGATTTTCCACGTCTCCGGATAACGGATATAGTCGAGATGCACACCGTCAATGTCATAGTTGCGCGTCACCTCCTCACACATATCAGCGATATAGCGGGCAGTCTGTTCCTTCTCCGGGTCCATGAATCCCTCGTCGCCTATCTTCCGAATCGGCAGCGACCCGTTGCGCAGGTTTCTGCAGCCGGCACCGTTCCACTTGCCTATCGGAATGCAGACCATCCACGCATGAATCTCCATTCCCCGACGATGACACTCCTCCACGGCAAACTGCAACGGGTCGTAACCCGGCGACCTGCCCGCATGCCCCGTCAGGCAGGCATCAAACGGCTCGTAAGCAGAAGGGTAAATCGTCGTTGCACGAATACGTGCCTGAAACAACACCGTGTTGACATTCGCGCGTTTCAACTGGTCGAGAATCTCACAGAGCTGGCGCTTCTGCTGCTCAGCATTCAAGGAACGGGGCCAGTCCAACCCGCCAATCGTCGTCAGCCAGACGGCACGCACCTCGTGTTTAGGACTCACCATCTTGAGATTCTGCGAAAAGACACTAACCGCAACCGCTAATAATATATATAATGTGTAGAAACGCTTCATAACAATGATTTTGCTGCAAAGGTAAGTAAATAAATTCATTTATTTCTTATCCTATCAATTATTTTGATTAACTTTGCATCGAATTAAGCACAAGAAAGAAAATATGATTACATTCAGTATCAGCCTTGTCCTACTTGTATTGGGCTACTTCATTTACGGGAAATTCGTTGAAAAGGTTTTCGGACCTGACGACCGCCCCACTCCTGCCATCACAAAGGCAGACGGAGTTGATTTTATCATCCTTCCGAACTGGCGCATCTTCATGATTCAGTTTCTGAATATCGCTGGAACGGGACCCATCTTCGGTGCTATCATGGGCGCGAAGTTCGGACCGGTGGCGTATATATGGATTGTGCTCGGCTGTATTTTCGCCGGTGCCGTGCACGACTATCTGAGCGGCATGCTCTCCCTCCGGCACGACGGGGCTAACCTGCCGAACATGATTGGCACCTATCTGGGAAACGCCACGAAGCAAGTGATGCTCATCTTCTCCATCCTGCTGCTGCTGATGGTGGGCGCCGTCTTCGTGTATAGCCCTGCGGAGATTCTGACAGGCATCTGGGAACCGGAAGCCATCAGCAACTGGCTGGGCAAGAACACCTTCTGGATTGTCATCATCTTTATCTATTATATCATCGCCACGATGCTGCCTATCGACAAGATTATCGGCAAGATATATCCGCTGTTTGCCTTCTCACTGATATTCATGGCGGTGGCATTGATGGTGATGCTCTATATCAAGATGCCGAATCTGCCCGAGATATGGGACGGTATCGATAATATGGGAGCAGAGAAACTGGGACTGACAGACCCGATATTCCCCTGCCTGTTTATCACGATTGCCTGTGGAGCCATCAGCGGTTTCCATGCCACTCAAAGCCCACTGATGGCACGCTGCATCAAGAACGAACGCCACGCCCGTCCGATTTTCTACGGCGCGATGATTACAGAAGGCTTGGTTGCGCTCATCTGGGCGACCGTCTCCATGTATTTCTTCTATAACGACCCGACACCGGGCTACGAAACACTGGCTGTAGCGACAGGTGCCAACACCTCTGCCCCATCCGTCGTGAACATCATCTGCAACGACTGGCTTGGCGTGGTGGGCGGCATTCTCGCCCTGCTGGGTGTTGTGGCTGCCCCTATCACAAGCGGCGACACCGCCCTGCGCAGCGCCCGACTGATTATTGCTGACTTCCTGAAGCTGAAACAGCATTCCATACGCAACCGACTCTATATCTGCGTCCCCATGTTTGCCTGCACCATCGCACTGCTTATATGGCAGATGGGCAACCCTAACGGATTCAGCATGATATGGAACTGGTTCGGTTGGTCCAACCAGACACTCTCCGTCTTCACCCTGTGGATGCTGACCGTGTATCTGGCACGAACGAACAAGCCCTACATCATCACACTGATTCCCGCCTTGTTCATGACAACGACCTGCGCCACATTCCTCTTCACAAGCAGACAGACGCTGAACATGGGATATGGACCGACAGCCATCATCGCCGGAGCAAGTGTTGTCGTTTCACTGTGCTGGTTCTTCTGGTGGAATACCAAAAAGAAAACGCCGTTACAATAAAACAAAACACTATTATAAAAAAAGAAAGAAATCATGAAAAAGAAAATGTTATTGATGGCAGCCGCATTGCTGCTGACTGTTTCCGCAAGTGCACAATTCCATGAAGGAAAAGGTTACATCGGTGCATCGCTCACGGGTCTGAACTTAAACTACAACGGTAACGACGGCTTCAACTTCGGACTTGAAGCCAAGGGAGGTTATCTCCTTGCTGACAACCTGATGGCACTGGGTATGTTCTCGTATAATCATAATGGGAACGATGCCGTTGCCGACCACTTCACGCTGGGTGTCGGCGGACGCTATTACATCATCCAGAACGGACTCTATCTCGGAGTCAACGCCAAATGGATTCACGCCAACCACAACTATAACGACATCATGCCGGGCGTAGAAGTAGGATATGCTTTCTTCATCAACCGTTCGGTGACGATTGAACCTGCCGTCTATTACGACCAGTCGTTCCGTAAGCACAGCGACTATTCGACCATCGGACTGAAAGTCGGCATTGGTATCTATCTGTTTGACGACTGATGGAACAACAATATCCTTCCCTCCTGCTGGAAAGGGCTGTGGGAGAGTTCTCCAAACTGCCAGGAATAGGACGCAAGACTGCCTTGCGTCTTGTTCTCCATTTGTTGCGACAACCAGCAGAGGAAGTTGAGAAATTCGCCCATGCCATTGCTGAAGTCCGAAACGAAATCAAGTATTGCAAGGTATGCCACAACATCAGCGACACAGACGTCTGCCAGATTTGTTCAGACAAGCGACGCGACAAGCAAACCATCTGCGTGGTGGAAAACATACAGGATGTCATGGCTATTGAAAACACACAGCAATACAACGGGCTATACCACGTCTTGGGAGGAATCATCTCTCCCATGGACGGCATAGGACCGAACGATATTGAAATCAACTCGCTGGTAGAACGCGTGGAACAAGACGATATCAAAGAAGTGATTATGGCACTCAGCAGTACGATGGAAGGCGACACAACCAATTTCTTCATCTCACGCAAACTGGCTGCATACCCCGTGAAAATAAGTGTCATCGCAAGAGGCATTTCCGTCGGAGACGAATTGGAATATACCGACGAAGTGACACTGGGACGCGCCATCCTCAACCGGACAAAACTGGAACAATGACCATGAAACGGACGCAAAGCATATTGACAATAGAGATTGCGGCATTTGTCGTGGCAGCACTTATCGTCGTCGTTCTGTTCGAAAGCAACACCCTTCTCGAAGGAAGCCTTGCTGACTCCAAGACAAATGAGTTTCTTGTTGTCACCGCCATGGAACTTCTCACGCTCTGCGCCGTTCCACTGGCTTTGCGGCTGTTCAAATTCAAGTCGGTGGAACGCTCACTGAAAGAGAACGGACAACAAACCCTCCTGAAATGGGGCACCATCCGCATCATGCTGATAGTAGTTCCCATGCTACTGAACGTCATTCTTTTCTATCTGTTTGGAAACGTAGCGTTTGGGTATATGGCAATCATCCTTTTTTTATGCCTCTTTTTCATTTATCCCACAAAAAGCCGGTGCGAAGCCGAGACTGAACCTTGAAACTATCCGTCATCATAGTCAACTACAACGTCAAGCACTATCTCTATCAATGTCTTGACAGCTTGGGGAGAGCATTGAAAGGAATCGATGCTGAAATATTTGTCGTTGACAACCATTCGCGCGATGGAAGCATCGAATACCTGACAACCCACTTTCCCGAAGTCAACTATATCGAACTGAGCCATAACCTTGGCTTTGCCAGAGCCAATAACATCGCCATCGAAAGAAGCAAAGGAGAATATGTCTTGTTGCTCAACCCTGACACAATCGTATGTGAGGAGACCATCAAAAACGTGCTGACATTCATGGATGAGCACCCGGAAAGCGGTGCCGCGGGAGTAAAGATGCTCAACAGCTTCGGAGAAAAGGCAATGGAGTCGCGACGAGGAATCCCCACACCCATGACCGCCTTCTACAAGATGTGCGGACTCTGCAAACGTTTTCCGCAGAGCAAGCGCTTCGCACACTACTACATGAGCTATCTGCCATGGGACAAACCCGCAGAAATAGAAGTCGTGAGTGGTGCTTTCTGCATGCTCCGCAGAGAAGCACTGAACAAAATCGGGCATTTGGATGAGAACTTCTTCATGTACGGAGAAGACATCGACCTTTCATTCCGCCTACTGAACGGAGGATGGCAAAACTGGTACATCCCCCAACAAATCCTTCACTACAAAGGAGAAAGCACCGCAAAATCGTCATTCCGCTATGTGCACGTGTTTTATAAAGCAATGCTGACGTTCTTCAACAAGCATTACAGCCACCTACGGCTATGGTTCACCATCCCCGTTAAAACCGCCATCTACTTCAAGGCATTCGGGGAATTAGTCAAAATGAAGATACGGCAAGCGGGAAAGTCATTGGGTATCTTCACGCCACGTAGCCGACAACATCTGGCTTATGTGGTCATCGGCACTGAAATGACCTGCGAAGCATGCGAAGCCCTATTCAACAGAAAAGGAATCAGCGCCGAACTGATTGTCGGCAATAAGGAGACGCTTCCGGACGGACACCTCAGCCCATCCATTGAATTGCCGGAAAGCAATATGACATATATTGTTTACGACACATCGGCATACGACTATCAAACCATCCTTCAGCTTTTCGCCCAGAAACCATCCGAGAAAATCAGAATAGCAACCTATCACCCAAGCCAACAGATGATTGTCACAGAACAAGAAATTCTTGGATAATACGACAGGGGGCGAAATAAATATTCCCGTCAGATACCTAAAAAACAAAATATTTGAAGTGTTGCCGTAAAAAAACAAGTTGATATTTTGTTATTCCAAAAATTATATCTATCTTTGCATCCGCAAATAACAAAGGTGCGTTAGTTCAGCCTGGTTAGAATGCCTGCCTGTCACGCAGGAGGTCACGGGTTCGAGTCCCGTACGCACCGCCAGTTTTTAGATTAAAAGTTTTTCTCAGGTGCGTTAGTTCAGCCTGGTTAGAATGCCTGCCTGTCACGCAGGAGGTCACGGGTTCGAGTCCCGTACGCACCGCAAACAGAGCTTCTTTTCAAGAGGCTCTGTTTTTTATGACATCTTTAGAACTCTTGATTCATTGTTCTTAAGCGAATTCTATGAAAAAGACAACACAAAACCAATCCTGTATAAACATACAGAAAAGGGAGTATAAATATGCAGTTGAACTTTTGCAAGCCAAAAGTTGAAGTGAACAAGTCTGTTATCATCAAGTATCTCAATGAGCACTATTCCCTTGTGTCAGGAGCTGGCAGTGACGATGAGAACATTCAATACCTATTTACCACTCCAGACAAGTCAACAGTCATAACTACCCTAAAGGTATCTGATGAGTGTTTTAATGTCAGTTATTCTTTTGTGACCCATTAAGCACATTCATGTCAGAATGCCTTTTCGGTAGTATCTTTGCAGTGACAAAAAGATGTTTAACACTTAAAAAGATTAAGGATATGGATTTCATTTCAATGTACACAATCGTAAGTATTGCTGTCATGGCAGTTGTAGGTACAATGTTTTCAATTTGGTATGCACGCCATGAGCACATGGATGTAAAATAAATTTCAGAAACGTTTTTACAATCCCCCTCTGGATATATCCGAGGAGTTGATTGTTAAAATAAGCAGAGCCACAAAATCTTTTTGCGAAAGGTTTTGTGGCTTTCTTTTTTATTTGTACTTTTGCGGGCTTAAAAAAGGAAGGCAAGATACGTCATGATATCTACGACTCATATCTTTGGTATAATACTCACGGTATCCCTGTTGCTGTTTGTCAGTTGGTGGTCAGGACGGCAGGTGAAGGATGCGCGCAGTTTTATGACTGGCGGCACCTCAGGCAGTTGGATGGTTTGCGGTGCTCTGTTAGGAACCCTTGCCGGCGGTCAGTCGACAGTGGGAACGGCACAGTTGGCATTCTGCTACGGACTGTCTGCGTGGTGGTTTACGATCGGTGCCGGATTAGGAGCACTCCTGTTAGGATTGGTTTATGCCGCCCCACTCCGTCGTAGTGGCTGCACTACCCTCTTGGAGATTGTTGGTCGTGAATATGGTCGTAAGGCAGAGACGCTCGGTTCGGTACTCTTCTTAGCGGGAATCTTCATCAGCATCATGGCTCAGGTATTATCCTCATCGGCCATGATCGGCAGTCTGTTTGGCATCCCCATGGTATGGGCCTCCGTTATCGGAGCATTGTTGATCATGCTCTTTGTGTTGTTTGGTGGCATCCGTAGTGCGGGAGCCAGTGGTATCATCAAACTCATCCTACTGTATTTCAGTTCTTTGGCAGCAGGTGTCGTCGTGTGGCATATCGGTGGTGGTTTTTCCGGATTACGAGAAAGCATCGACGGGATTTGTCAGTTGCCTGCGGTGAGTGAACTGAATGCTTTGCCAGACATCGAGAGCATCCATCATCGTTATGGCAGCATGCTGGCAAGAGGTGCCATGAAAGACTTAGGTGGTTGTCTGTCACTTATCTTGGGTGTTGTATCCACCCAGACCTATGCCCAGTGTATCTGGTCAGGTGCCGATACCCCACGGGCTAAGCGCGGCGCCCTGCTATGTGCATTCTTCATTCCCATCATTGGAGCCGCATGCACGTTGGTAGGAATCTATATGCGAGGACATTATATCACCGCTGAGGAGTGGGATGCCATGCAAAAGGCCGGTGAGACGATACCTGCCGGCGTAGGCATCATCGCTCATTCCGCACAGGCATTTCCCCAGTTTATCCTCAACCATCTGCCGGATTGGTTGGGAGGTATTATGTTAGGAACATTACTTATTAATATTATAGGTTGTGGAAGCGGACTCTCTTTAGGTGCCGCCACGATCCTTGTGCGGGATGTATACACGAATATAAGTGCCCGTTTCAAATGGAAGGATGGAAGACTGACGACCTTGCAGCAGACACGTTTATCGATCGTCGGACTGCTGATGGTGGCCGTATTGGCAACGCTGATATTCAACGGCAGTTTTATCAACGACTTAGGATTCCTCTCGTTAGGACTGCGCGCCATGGCCATCTTGTTCCCGCTGAGTTTTGCCTTGTGGATGCCCGGTCGATTCGATGCCAAACGGGTATTGCTGTCGATGCCCACAGGAGTGGTGGTGATGCTACTGGCCAATGTACTATCATTGCCGGGCGATGCCGTCTATTACGGACTGACAGCTTCTCTTTCTGTATTACTCATCAAAAAGAGGTGTATCGATTGACACACCTCTTATAATTATCTTTTGCTTTTGCGAGATATCAGCTAATATTACTTGAACAGCTCGTCCAGATAAGTATAGAACGCAGGACTCTCACCGATGATGGAGCGGGCGATCTTTCCTTCGGGATCGATGATGATCTTGGTGGGATAACCGGTGATGCCGAAGATCTTCGTCACGTCCTTATCATCTTTCTTGTTATAGACATGGAGCCAGGGCAACTGATTGTCCTCCACAGCCTTCTTCCATTTCTCCTCGGTATCGTTGCAGTCGATGCCTAAGATCTCAAACTTACCCTTATACTTCTCGTAATACTTCTTCATATCGGGGAAGCCCTAGAACTTCATCTACAGTAACCATCCTCAGGACACATTTCTTGAAGATGGTTACTTGTTGTTTTGTAAACTTGTGTACCTGTTTACATGTACACAAGAATTACCTTTTATTTAGGAATACGTTACCAAATATAAATTCGGCAACAAATACGATTTCTTACCGAATTTATATAACCGTACAAAAGACCACACTGCATTCTTATTGTGAACTATTTGTACAATGGTTATAGATTTGTTATATTGAAAATACAGTTCGCACTAATTTGCTCATTCCAATAATTATTCTGTCTGACGACTCAAAGACGGTAAAGGCTCACTTGATCTTCTTCTTGCTTTTTCTCTTTTATCTTCTTTCTTTTGTCGAATCTCATGCTGCTGCCTAACAGGACAGCTTATAGCCGAACATTCCTAATCTCTTTTTCCGTTCTTCAGTCTTGGACTTCCACAGCATAGTCTCTTTGCTTGTCGATGGGTGTTCTTCGTTCACCATGCTCCTTTCTGATAGTGGAGTGATACGCTGCCCCTCGCGTGTACTTCTCCGTCCGAAGGCCATGACGTGCCCAGTCTGAGCGTTGGACTGTCGGGCATCCTCATTATCATATCTGTCACTGAATTGTTGCCTTTAGCGAAGTTTTCTCTCCATGCCAAAGCACAAACAAGTTTGACTTTGGTCATTTAGCTTAACGAAAACATTCTTATTCCGACTTCTTCATTTATGACTTTTCCGGGCGAAGCGAGTCACACTTACTTTTTCCGTCGCAAAGTTAGTGCAAGCCGTATTCTGCAAGTACCAGGTGCCTTATTCCCTGAATTTTTTCAAAAACTTTTTGCCATCTGTCCCAGCCAATAAAAACTTTTCCTGGTCCAAGGGTGAAATAATTCGGTAATTCCTTGCAGCCATACTTCTAAATAATTGACGACATGAACGACAATCCATTACAGACCTATCGCTCATTAGAGGAAATACGCATGCGCAAAGAGATGTTGCGGTGCGAATTACAAAAGGATAACGGGCAGATAAAAGAAACGTGGCAAGGACTTTTCCATAGTGAGAAAAGCAACACACCTTCCCGACGAATGAGTGGATTCATATCCACAGGAGCTGGCGTGATGGACGGCATCATTCTGGGATGGAAACTTTACCGCAAATTTTATGGCGGTAAAAATAATAAAAAGATAAAAAGCAAGAAGAAAAGCGGGTTTTTCGGATTTCGGAAAAAGAAATAAAAGAACCGAGAAAGACCTGATTTACAACTAATTTACCGATGCCTCTATTAGCGTTTTAAAACAAAACGCACTTTTAAATATGTCACTATTCGGAACCTAAATTCGTCCGAAGCAATAAAAACCAATCACGTAGAAAACCTTTGTATCGGTTCTGAGAATCGGCAACCAACAAAAGCATGTTTGGCGAGACTTGACACAACCCTTCATAATTGGCAAACCGACGGCTGGTCAAAGTCAAGCGCGTTCGAAATTCCAATAAAAGTTTTTTTTCCAAAAAAGCCTCTTCTAATGGCGTTATCTCATAAATACGGATGACGGTTGAAGCACCAAACTTCAATCGAGGAATACGAACCTGACGCTCCAACACTAAAAGACGACCATCATCAAGCGCACAAAGTGCCGACACGCCATGGAAATACTTCCTACTAATAGGAGCGTCTGGACGATAATAGTAAAAACGTCCTGCTTTCAAATCGTCATCGAACGTCTGGATGCGGAGCAGAGAGTCCCCGCTTAAAGGCCTTTCCGTGGTTGTATAGAACAAATGCCGCTTGTGGTCATAGGTCAGCGACTCCAAGCCGTAATTGCGGTCAGCCCCCTTCAACGCCTTAGGCATTTCCAACCGTCGCCCCGTTCGCCGACCGTCAAGGGCATATTCATACACCTCATTGTCGTGTTCTCCAACAATAAAAAGGGTATTTGTAGAGGGACGATAACAGATGCCTTCGATGTCTCTATTGGGCAAGCCGCAAGAACGAAACCCTTCATTCTCCAAAAAAGAGATACGACCTTTGATGCTATCTATGACAATATGCAATACAAAAAAGCCATCTTCCGCCGACTTGTCGCTCACAACGGCATAACGGTCATTGCCCAAAGCCGTTATCCCACTATAGTTTCCCGCCGGCAACACGTCATGAAACCGTTGTGGTTTTTGTGCCATTAACGCAGAACACCACAACCACATCAAGCAAATGATTCTGATTATATCAGAAGGTTTTCTCATTTCTCAGATTCTCCAAAGCTTTAGCATCAAGGCGATAAGTGGTCCATTCATTCATGGGAACAGCCCCCAAAGAGAAATAGAAATCAATGCTGGGCTGGTTCCAATTAAGACAACACCACTCCATTCTTCCACAATGGTTCTCACGTGCTATCGACGCCAAATGCAATAGCAAGGCTTTTCCATAGCCTTGTCCACGATATTCTGGCCACACAAACAAATCTTCAAGGTACAATCCTGAATGCCCGATGAATGTCGAGAAATTGAAGAAGTAAAGCGCAAATCCCACCTCCTTACCATCGACTACGGCAAACACGGCCTCTGCCCGATGGTGGTCGAACATCTCAGACTCCAATACCTCCGCCGTTGCCACCACCTCGTCCTCCATCTTCTCATACTTGGCAATATCTCTGATAAAATCTAGAAGTAACCCAACATCCTTCCGTTCCGCCTTGCGGATAGTGAAACTTTTATCCATATTCCTATAATCTAATCGTGTATTTCTTCGCCATCAATTCTTCGTATGACATCCCTCACGATTGCAAAGATACGATTTAATAAGCACAAAATAAAAGAATTATTCTTTTTTGACAAACGGATTTTTTCGGAAAGAACATTTTTTACGCAATGGTCAGTTGTTTATGATAAATACACAAACAATTTAGGACGATGGCATAATTTGCCGAAATCATCAAGGGATGAACCATTAGAAAAGATGATTCCATCCTGTTTTTCCGTTCCATAGGCATCATGGGCATGACCAAACAGATGATACTTGGGCTTGACTTTCAACACCCTTTCGCGAATAAGCGCATTTCCCCAATGCGTGCCATTACTTTCATCGAGAATCATCACGGGAGGTTCGTGAGTGACAAGGACATCTACCCTATCAGGAATGAGCAATTCTGGATGGTTGTATGCCAAACCGAAAAAACTCACTCCTTCAATCTCACACCCTCTATCTTGAAGGAAGTGCACGTTTTCCGGAAGATCTTCAATGCCTTCTGCATCCCATAAACAGAGGTCATGATTGCCAGTAATGAATATCTTGTGTTTATAAGGCAATTCAATAAACCAGTTCAGAAAGTCCAAAGTTTCTTCCTCGGTGCCTTGCTCCGTAAAGTCACCACAATGAACGATAACATCAGCCTCTGGCAAATTGGTTAGATCGTTATGCCGGTTGTGTGTATCAGAGATTTGAAGGATTGTCATTGCTATATAATTCAATCTGTTCTTTTATAATAAGACAGTCAACTCCTTGAATGTTTATAATGCCACCGTTGACATCCAAATTCATTGTTTTGCAAAACTTTTGCCAATCTTCTTCATTTTTCTTTTTTTTATTTTCATCTAATCTGTCGCTATTAAAAATAAGAAACATAACACAAGCTTGGTTTATTTTCTTATCTTCAGCCTCAAGAATAACGCCTGCCGTAGCAGAAAGTAACTGATACATCAAGTCTTCCTTATTATCAGGAGGACAATTGTTGTATAGATAGTTTAGTATTCCGTCAAGACGGTCAGACATGTTTTCACCTCCATCTGCATTTTTTATGGCAATCTTTCTTTTGTCTTTTACAGATTTATCAAAAGGCTCATCCGCTTTTGCTTCGATGCCTATTACAATAGTGGAGTTATTGTCTTTGAGGAACAAATCGTGCTTCCGATTTCCACTCTTTCCCCAAGGAAGCTTAGTTGCTTTCTCGGGAATACCATGCATCTCTTCTGGTACGGGTATGTTAAAACGTTCCAAAACTGAAGTAATCTTAGGTACAAAGGTTTTATTGTCAAAGATACTTTTTGCCAATTCTTGAGCACTGCGATATTCTTGCCATTGTTTGGGATTCATAGGTGGAGCAAATTTTCTCCAGTCTTCCGTTGTATTGATGACTTTGCCGTCTTTTGAAGTTATAAATATTCTCATTGGTTTTATTCTTATAATTTCGCATCTTCCTCCTTATGGATGCAGATAACTTCCTTAGGTTTAACGATTTCTATTACTTTCTCTATCGTTTGTCGGTCAGCATGACCGGAGGTATGTATGTCAACAACATTATGAAACATATCTCTGAATTCTTTATACTTAGAGTTTGCCTGTACTTGTTCAGGAATTTTGTAGTAACCATCCCATGACGAATAAACAAGGAGAGTTTCTTCTTGTGGCAATTTCCAAATTAAGTCTCTGACTCTTTCTATCTGTGATGTGCTTACAACCATAGCAAAACCTCTGCGTTTCAGTTTGCTAAATAAGTGCTCGTTGTAGAAGAGAGGATTAAAAGAGAATAAACCATGCGAAGCCTTTGACTCCCGTTCGGTGAAGAACACCATTGTTTTCTTCAAGAACAAAGACCAGATGCACAGCGGCTTCTTGGCTTCTTTTGCAGCATTTTTAATTGATGCAAGCCTTTCAATGTCTGTGGCTGATGCAAGGACAAAGACGTATTTGAAAGCTTGCATCACACTCGCCATTTTCTGTGATACTTCACGCTCGTGTATGCACTTGTCTTCACGTTTTAGCATTGTTCCTTCTGTAATGAGCACATCTATGTTTGTAGCATATTTCTTTAATGTAGGGAATAGTCCTTTGCCCATATAACCATGTCCTCTATAGTCACCTGTATGCCATATCCTCTTGCCATCTGCTTCGATAAGGAACATGTGGGAGTCATAGATGCTATGACAGTTGAAGAAAGGAGTTACCTTAATATCGCCAATAGAAATGCTTTCAGGAGCTTTCCGTGGTGATGTATGCTTCCAAACCTCTATCTTATTTAACAACTTACATTTGTTGTCAGTATATATGAGTTTGTTAAATGTATCGTCATGCTCTTGTGAACCGAATTCTTTTTCAAGGAGTTCATTGACTTTGAGGTTAGCACCCTCGCAAAGGAGACCATATTTTATCTCCAGTAACCCTTTGGTTCCTTCGCTCATATACTGAGTGACATTGCAGGGTATGTACTCGAACAGTCCTACATGATCCTCATGGCCATGAGTGTAGAAAACGGCTTCATGTTGTTTCTTGTTTTGCGTAAATATCTGTGTCACCAACACTTTGTCCTCTTCTGGAGTTGTTGGTTCGCCATTGCCAGGAAGGTTCTGTCCAAAGTCGATAAAAACCCTGGATGTATCAGTCCAAATCTCGGTAATACAACCGCCTATCTGGTCAAGACCTCTATGTATCTTGATATTCATTGGATTAGAGACTTGTCCTTATGCTATATATTACGTGTTCACGCTTGAGTATATCTTCAAGTCTTGTTCTATGTGTATCACGACTAGGATGTTCCTTCTCCCAACAATCGAAGATAAGTAGTTGTGGCTCTTGATTGATTCTTGTTGGACGTTTATCCGGAACAGGTAGTTCTAATGACTTCTTAATATCATAGAGGGTTTGGTAATAATGCAATAAATCATTAGAATATCGATTTATGAATTCCTTATAACGCTGCATCTGCTTGATTATTTCCGATGGTTCATCTGTCCTATGAAGCATACGACCATCACTCATACGTTTGAGTTCCACAAAGGTCACCACTCCTTCATCACATCTGATGAGATCTATTCTGTTCCGAGAGGTTGCATCGTTGTATGCAAACTCAGAGTCCAGGTGAATGTCGGATGACCGCACAATCAGAGAGCCTTGAATGTATTTCTCGGACCATTTCTCTTTCGCTATATACTCTTTGACAGCATGTTTCTGAGAGTAGCATCCCTTCACCTTTCGCTTTATTTCTTCAATGACTTGCTTACTCATAATGTCACTACACTCTATATAAAGGTTGTTCTTTGAAGGAGCTGGCTTATCTAAATACTTATGGTGTGTGAACACTTGTAACTTCTTGTGTTTGCTACAAAAGTGAATACGAGCAATGCTCCCACCTTCAAAATACACATTCACTTGATTGTCTTTGCGTATCTCGATGTATAGGTCTGAATCATTCTTGAAATATACCCACCACGATGGATTCTTGCTCAACTCTTCAAAAATCTTAGCATCTGCTCTTAGCTTGTCAAACGTTATTGCCATAATTATTTTGAATTGGGTTATTACAAAGGGCAAGTACCTAATTATAGATACTTACCCTTTATGTAGCTAATTTTCAGCATCTTACGATTACCCCTCTACTGCTGCCTGTGCGGCGGCTAACGAATACTGATTATCAATGACTTACGAAAGGACTGGTCAACATTCCGAATGCAAATCATACACGTTCTGCACGTTCTGCACGTTTCTGACTCGTATTCTTCTGCAAAAATTGTCACTTACGTAATTAATTCTGTCTTCATCTAATCCTATCTTAATCTTTAGAGTTACTTTTCTATTTGGTCAACAATCTGGTCAACATCTTGACTGACCATTTTCACTGTAGTTGCATCACATACTCAGTAAGGGAAATAATCCCCGAAAGGCACATTCTGCAAACTTTGTTTGCAAAGTTAATGATTTATTCTGACTTTACGTTCATTCTGCACGTTTTTCTTGCAGAACGTGTATGATTTTAATATATATTAAGGTGGAAACGACATTCTGCTACCAAATTTTTGTTTCGATTAAAAGAAAAATGGATGGAATTCAATGCCATAAGTTTAGGTTTAAGTTTAGATATGCTTATATATATAATAAGGTATAGTAAACCTGAAGCAGATGATTGTAGGTTTATTCTTTAAGTTTAGAGGTGCATGTATATATACATGAGTAAACGTAAACCTAAACTTTGCAGAACGAAATGACTTGATGTTTCCCAAAATTCACATTTTTCTTTTTACTGAAGATGAACCAATTTATACTCTCCCCTTCTCATTCCACTTTCCTTTTAACTGAAAATTTAATCTCTTAATATCTGACGTTTCTGCTTTCGTGAGACGATGAAATTAGGTTGCAAAGGTAACTGTTGTTCCTTCATCTACCCAAGGTGAACCAATGGTATGACTCAAAATCTCCACGCCATTCGGGTTGTATTTGGAGCCATAACC
>Ga0256406_1000717_pt1 | contig 58674 bp, 54 predicted proteins | sample RumenRJG_03DNA_FD_185986 | JGI IMG/M metagenome (GOLD analysis project Ga0256406, IMG submission 185986) | Bovine rumen microbial communities from Lethbridge, Alberta, Canada - RJG_03 | ecosystem: Host-associated > Mammals > Digestive system > Stomach > Rumen | place: Canada: Alberta | collected... | reverse complement strand
TGTTGTAGAAGGTCTTGATCCAGCGCAGATAGGCTCTGAATTCCGGTTCGTTGATGGAATAATCCGCATTCATCGGGACAGCGACAGCCGGGAAAATGGTCTTGAAATTCTTAACTTTCGTCATGATCGATATCCTCCTCAGATCGGTTTCCTGTTTTCTGATTGCCTTTCGTTGCAATCGTTTGCATCTCGTTGTCTAATTTATATCATAACAAACGTTTGCAGTCAACAATCCCTGCAGTTTCCGCAATTTTTTGCATCGGGGAACAGCTTGCAACTCCGGAGAATATGCGGTGAGTAAAGCAAATTCCATTCTTTCCTTGTAAAACGGTGCGGCTTATGATATATAATAACTGAATGCAAACGATTTCTAAAGGAGGGGGGAAATCATGGCGACTTTAAAGGATGTGGCCCGGCTTGCCTGCGTGGATGTGAGCACCGTGTCGCGGGCACTCAACAATCATCCCTGCGTCCATGCCGAGACGAAGAAGCGCATCATGGCTGCCGTGGAGAAACTGAGTTACCGGCCCAACCTGCTGGCCAAGGGCCTGCGCCAGGGCAAGCGCCATACCATCGGGTTCGTCGTACCCAAACTGCATCTGTCCGTGTTCTCGACCATTGCCCAGAGTGTCGAGGAAACGGCCCGCAAAGCGGGATATGCGACACTGATCTTCTGCACCGATGACAATGCGGCCACGGAAAAGGACGGGCTCATGCGCCTGAGGAGCGGGCTGGTGGATGGGATCGTCCTTGCCGGCACGGGAAAGAACAAGACACTGATCCGCGATATCGCCGCTTCCGGGATCGCAGTGACGCAGATCGTCCGCATCGTCGATGAAAAGCAGAGCAGCATCACGGTGGACTATGGGAAATGCGGCTCCGACGCGGTCCATTTCCTGTATCAGAAGGGATGCCGCCATATCGGGCTGATCACGGGACCCCAGACGATCTCGCCGTACCGTTTCCGGCTGGAAGGGTACGAACGGGCCATGAAGGAGCTGGGACTGGAAGAGATCTTTGCGGAGGCCGTGGGATCGACGATTTCCATGAAATACGGGTACGATGCCGCGGGTGATATGCTCCGGGCCCATCCGGAGCTCGACGCTGTCATCGCCGCGACGGATTCTCAGGGGATCGGCACGCTGCGGGCCCTGAAGGAAAGCGGACGCCGCGTGCCCGCCGATGTGCGCGTCATCAGCCTGACGGGCCATGAGATCGGAAGCTTCCTGGAGACATCGCTGACGACCCTGGAGATGCCGGCCCGGGAAATCGGGATCAAGGCGGCCCGGATGACCCTTGAAAAAATAGAAGCTGACGCGGCAGAGACGGTGCCGGTGCAGCATATCAGCTTCGATTCGAGGCTGATCGAACGGGAGAGCACCTGAGCCGGAAAGCGCCCCGGAACCGGCCGCCGGCCCGGGAAGCTGCACAAAGAGGGATGGGAAGGAATCGTGACAGATTCCTTCCCGTCTCTTTTTATGCGGGAAGCCGGCCGGGACTGAAGGGAAAGTCCCGGCGGAAAGGTGCGCATCCTCTCCGTTTTTCGGCCCTTTGGCTTTGTTTTCTGACAAGTTTTATATTATAATGAGTACGTATTATGGGCATGGCAGGAAGTGCAGCTGCCCGGGGAAACGACTGCGGATCCGGCAGCTTTCCGTTTTTTTACGGGGAGCAGAGGGACTGCGCCGGTCCAGGCCGCTGCATTCCCTTTACATTTTCCTTGGAATCATTTGAATGGTGAGGGATACGGTATGTCTTGTAAATTTGAAGCGCGTTTTCTGGGCGCACCGGTCATTCGCAAAGACGGGCAGGAAGTCTTCTTCCCCTATAACAAGGTCAACGCTCTTGTGTACTATATCCTCGTCAAGGGAACTGTGATGCGTGATGAGCTCGGAGGGATCCTGTGGGGGGACAAATCCGATGCAGTGGCCAAGAAGAATCTCCGCAACGCTCTTTACGAAACCAAGAAACTGCTGGGGACGGACGTCTTTGTCTCGCCCCGGAAGGCCATCATCAAAGTCAATCCGGAAGTCTCTTTCAGCGTCGATGTGAAGCGTTTCGAGGCGGATCCGGGAAACAATCTGGAACTGTACCAGGGCAGTTTCCTGCAGGGGTTCTACATCAAGGATGCCCCGGATTATGAGAACTGGTACCTGACGGAGCGCGACCGGCTGGAAGGAATCTATATCGATGCGCTCTTCCAGAAGCTGAAGGAAGCCGTGGCGATCCGGAATATGGCCCAGGTGTCCCGGTACGGACGGGAACTGATGGCGCATAATCCTTATGACGAAAGCATCTACATCCTCCTTCTCAGGACGTACTGCGAGTCCGGGAATATGCGGCAGGCCCTGGAGCTGTACAATGAAATGAAAAAGATCTTCCGGGAGGAACTGCAGAGCAGCGTCCCGCCGGAGATCGAAGCCATGATGAAGCGTGCCGAAGCCCGGGAACAGCCGGGTGCGCATGCGGAAACGGAAAATCAGGCGGCCGCCGTGACGGGCCGGGAAAAGGAACAGCAGGCCGTCCGTGCCATCCTGGACCGGTTCCTTGCCGGTGAGGGCGGCGACACGCTGCTGCTGCGGGGAGCCGCCGGCAGCGGCAAGACCAATGTGAAGGATCTGGCGCTGGCGAACCTGCCGCCGGAAGTTTCCGTGATCCAGTGCAACTGCTATCAGCCGGAACGGAACATCCCGCTCCGGCCCTGGACGGGCATCATGGAAGGACTGCGGAACATGATCCAGGCGGAGCATATCCGCGTGCCCGATATCGATTCCAGCCGGCTGTACCGCCTGTTCCCGCAGCTGGACCTGTCGGACGGCCGGGAAGTGGGGCTGGGAGAAATCAAGGAACTCCTCAAGGTGGATGCGATCTTCCACACGCTCTATTCGGTGCTCGAGGCTGTGGCGGTCCGCCATCCCGTGATCCTTGTCTTTGAAGATCTGCAGTGGATGGATACCCTCAGCCTTTCGGTGCTGAGCAGCCTGATCCTCCACAAGAAATCCCGCCGGTTCATGTTCTTTCTGACAGCGCGGGAAGTTTCGGACAAGGATTTGCAGCAGTTCGAGACGTCCGTCGCCATGTACGGGAAGCTGCAGACCGTCGATCTGCTCCCGCTGGACCGGGAACAGGTGCGGGCCCTGGCGGCACAGCGCCCGCTTGGCGTCAAACTGGACGACAGCCTGGTCGACCGTCTCTACAGCGAGTCGGAGGGCAACCTGTTCCTCCTGAACGAATACATGATGGCGCTCAAAACGACGGGCAGCCTCGATGATCTGACGGAGAATGTCCGGGCCATCTTCCGGAACAGCTGCATGACGCTGACCGATGACCAGCGGAAGATCCTGGATTTCGTCTCCCTCTTCTACGGCGGGGCGCCGCTTGCCATGATCTCCGAATACATGCATATGAGCAGCCTCCAGGTGCTGGAGTGCCTGGAGGCCCTGGAAAAGAAGAACTTCATCCGGCCCGTCCCGCAGCAGCCCGAAGTCCTTTACGAGATCGTGCAGCAGAAACTGAAGGAGTATCTGCACTCCCAGATCTCCGAGGAAAAATGCCGGATCCTGCATGGCTTCATCGCGGAACTCTGGGAGAAGCGGCTGACCCATTCGACGCAGGATATCCGCATCTACCGGCACCTGGAATACCATTACAAAGAAGCGGGCGAGCTCGTGAACATGGGGCGCTACAAGCTGAAGACCCTCATGTACTACCTGAACTTCAGCAATGAACTGTTCCCCGTGCTCAACAGCAACGATGTCCGCGAGGACCGGGTGGAGAGCAGCTCGCTGGAACTCCATCTGGATGAGTTCCTTTCCGAAGTGGATGAGATGATGCATACCATCCACCGGACGTACGGGGAGACGGCCGCGGTCAAGGATCTGGAAATGACCTATCTCCATCTGATGGGGCGGCACTACATCCGCACCGGGGAGTACGAAAAGGGTGTCCGCAACATCTTGAGCCTCCTCGAGCTGGCAAGTGAAGTGCATAATCTGGATTATCTGCTGATGGGCTACAAGCAGATGATCTACTATGACATCCAGATCGGCAATACGGAGGAAATGAAGAATTACCTCGAACTGGCCCTGAATGTGGCGGACGAATGCAACTACCACAAGGAGATGGGCATCCTGCTGCGCCTGAAGGGACTCAATATGATCATGCAGGGCGATTTCAAGGAGGCCGAGCGGCTGCTCCGGGAATCGATCTCCACCTTCATGGTGACCCAGAGCGTGCAGCGGCGGTATGCCCTGAACATTGCCGGGGCCTATAATTATCTCGGGGAAGTGCGCCGGGGCCAGGGCAGGCTCCAGGAGGCCCTGGACTTCTACAAGGAGGCCATGCGCTACGCGTCCGATCAGGATGCCTACAGTTCGTGGGTGGTCTTTTCGTGCAACGCGGGCATCGTCTGCTATGAACAGGGGCAGTATGATATGGCAAAACGCTATTTCATGCAGGCCTATGAACTTTTCCCGCGGTATAATTTCTACTGGCGCCATCCCATCGTCGAGGCCTATCTGGCACTCCTTTCGATGCGGGAGAAAAAGGAAAAAGACGCCGGGAGATTCCTGGATGATGCGCTGGCCAAGCTGGGGAACATGAACAATCCCCGTGAGGCCGGATATGTATATATGGTCATTGCCATGATCAAGCACCGCTGGCCCGGATCGGCCGTAAGCAGCCATTATCCGGGCAGCATGTCGAGCTACGCGACGCGGGCCCTGCAGTCCCTCGATCAGTACCGGGACGCGTGGGAGCGTCAGGAACTCGAAAAACTGTTCTGCATCACCAGACGGTAAAACGGGCAAGCGACCGAATGCATCAGTGCTTTCAAAAATGAAGGAGGAAATGAAATGATTACATTACAGCAAGCGGCAGAAGTGCTCCAGGCCCAGGTGGTTTCCGGGGAGAATCTGTTGAACCGGGAAGTGAAGACTGCCTGCGGCAGCGACATGATGAGCGATGTGCTGGCCTACGCCAAGGAAAAGGCCATCCTGCTGACCGGTCTCCTGAATATCCAGGTCGTGCGGACTGCCGACGTGAGCGATGTGGCAGCGATCGTCTTTGTGCGGGACAAACATCCCGAACAGGAAGTGCTGCGGGCTGCCAAAGCCAAGGACATCCCGGTCCTTTATACGAAATGCACGATGTTCGAAGCCTGCGGCCGCCTGTATGGACTGGGGATCCGCGGCTGCACGGCGAAAGACGCGGAAAGGGTCTGACGTGGTACGGGAATATACGGTCGCCCGGGACGATTTCGAAAGAGCAGGAGCCGCATCGATTTCCCTGAAAGAACTGCTGCAGAAGCTGGGCCTTTCTCCGGAACTGATCCGCCGGGTCGCGATCGGGACCTATGAGGGAGAGATCAACTGCCTCATCCATGGCGGCGGCGGGAAAGTCCGTGCGGTCATCGAGGGCGGGAAGATCCAGGTCATCATCAGCGACCATGGGCCGGGCATCCCCGATGTGAAGAAAGCCATGCAGGAGGGATGGTCCACGGCTTCGGCGGAAATCCGGGCCAAGGGCTTCGGTGCCGGCATGGGACTGCCCAACATGAAGAAAGTCTCGGATAAACTGGAGATCGATACGGCGCCGGGTCAGGGCACGACCGTGACCATGACGTTCAACTGCTGACGGCACGGCAGAGAAAGGAGGAAAGTCCGTGGAGAGTCCCTATTTGAATTCCGTCCGCATCGACAGGGAGCGCTGTACAGGCTGCCTCCTGTGTGTCAAGAACTGCCTGGTGCAGGCCATCCGGGTGCGGAACGGCAAGGCCGTGATCAATTCCAACCGCTGCATCGACTGCGGGGAGTGCGTCCGCCATTGTCCCACCCGGGCGGTGACGACCTGGGCGGAACCCTTGACGGAACTGAAGAAATACAAAGTCAATATTGCGCTGGTGACACCTTCCTTCTATGCCCAGTTCGATACGTCCGTCCCCTCCGCCGTCCTCTGGGCGGGCCTGAGGGAGATCGGCTTCGACTCGGCCTTCGATGTGCCGCTGGCAGGGGATTACATCGCGGAAGAGATCGAGGCCTACCTGGCGGCCTGCCAGGGGCCCTTCCCGGTCATCTCCTCAGCCTGCCCCGCTGTGCTCCGGCTGCTGCAGACGAAATATCCGGAACTGCTCTCCCATGTGGTGCCCGCCCTGGCGCCCGCGGAGGCCGCCGCGATCTATGTGCGGCGGGAAACGACAAGGCAGCTCCGGATCTCCCCGGAGGAAGTCGGGATCTGGTTCCTGTCGCCGTGCCCGGCCAAGGGGACCAACATCCATCAGTCCGTGGATGTGCGGCATACGGCCGTGACGGGGTCTTTCACGCTGAGCTCGCTCTATGCACCCCTCACCAAAGCCGTCAAAAAGCTGCAGGGGACGCACAATGAGTTCGAGGAGATCCCCGTGGGGACTTCCTACGGGCTCAGCTGGGGCCTCAAGACCGGCGAGATCGAGGCTACGGGGGAACGCAATGCCCTGGCCGTCAGCGGCCCCAAGGATGTGGATGAGATGTTCCAGCAGATCATGCTCGGGAACCTGTCCGATGTGAAGTACATCGCCTGCTATATCTGTGCGGGCGGCTGTATCGGCGGACCCAGCGTGGCTGTCAATAAATTCGTGGCCTTCAAGAACCTGCAGCGGCGCATCTCCCTCCGCCGGGAACGGGAACGGGAAGACCGCAGGGACGCGATGCGCGCGGCCGAGATCTGCGAAAATTTTCCCCATTCGGCGGATTACATCAAACCGCTGCAGCCCAAGCCCGTGCCGCCGCTGGACGCGGATTTCGGCAAAGCGCTGGAAAAGATGGAGGCCCTGACGGAACTTGAAAAGGCACTGCCCCAGCTCGACTGCGGGGCCTGCGGGGCACCGACGTGCCGCAGTTTTGCCGAGGATGTCGTGCGCGGCTATGCCGAGGCGGGGGACTGCATCATGAAAGGCCGCAGGAAGGGTGCGGAAGCGGCTGAGCCCTGTTCGGGCGAAAGCTGCAGCAGGCCGGAATGAAATCGTCATTCTGCTTGAAAGTTGTCTGAATTATTGATATGATGGAGTACATGGACGGCGGGAGTGTAAAATGGATGGCGGGACGCACTGTCCCGGCCCGGCCGGCATTTTCTGGAAGGAAATGGAAGCGCGGAGAAAACCGCGGAATTTCGCTGAAATATCTGTTCACTGAAAAAGAATTATGATAGAATTGTGCTATTGCGTCAGGGTATGCAGCCCGTGGCGCAAAGGAGGTGCGTTATTTGACTACAGCTGAGAAGATACAGGATCTGAAGGACCGTTATGAAAAAATAGAAGCCGGCGGCGGCGCCAAAAGGGTTGCCAAACAGCATGACTCCGGTAAGATGACCGCCCGGGAAAGGATTGACGCCTTTCTCGACAAAGGCAGTTTTGTAGAACTGGATAAGTTCGTCGAACACCGCTGCTCCAATTTCGGCCAGGAAAAGAAGTACCTGCCGGGTGACGGCGTCGTGACCGGGTACGGTACGGTCAACGGCCGCACAGTCTTTGTCTTTGCCCAGGATTTCACCGTGGAAGGCGGCAGCCTCGGCGAGATGCATGCCAATAAGATCGCCAAGGTCCAGGCCATGGCTCTCAAAGTCGGTGCCCCGGTGGTGGGCATGTCCGATTCGGGCGGTGCCCGGATCCAGGAAGCCACGGATGCCCTGGCAGGCTTCGGCAAGATGTTCATGCAGAACACCCGGGCTTCCGGCGTGATCCCGCAGATTTCAGCCATCATGGGTCCCTGTGCCGGCGGCGCTGTGTACAGCCCGGCCCTGACGGATTTCATCTTTATGGTGAAGAAGAATTCCAAGATGTTCATCACCGGCCCGGAAGTCGTCAAGACCGTGACGGGCGAGGATGTGGGCCAGGAAGATCTGGGCGGTACGTTCACCCACTGCACCCGCAGCGGCGTGGCTGATTTCCCCGCGGAAAACGACGCGGACTGCCTGGAGCAGATCCGCTACCTGCTGAGTTTCCTGCCGTCCAACAACAAAGAGAAGCCGCCCGTCTATGAAACCGGCGACAGCGCTTACCGCATGGACGACAGCCTGGATACGATCATCCCCGACGGCTCGCAGATGCCCTACGATATGTACAAGGTCATCCGCAGTATCGTCGATAACGGAGAGTATGTGGAACCGCACCGGATGTATGCGAGGAACATCATCACCTGCCTTGCCCGCATGGACGGGAGCACGGTGGGGATCATCGCCAACCAGCCGCGGATCATGGCCGGCTGCCTGGATATCAATGCCTCGGACAAAGCGGCCCGCTTCATCCGTTTCTGCGATGCCTTCAATATCCCGCTGATCAATATCGTCGACGTGCCGGGCTTCCTTCCGGGGACGGATCAGGAATACGGCGGCATCATCCGGCATGGAGCCAAGATGCTGTATGCGTACTGCGAAGCGACAGTACCCAAGATCACGCTCGTCACGCGCAAAGCCTACGGCGGGGCCTACCTGGCCATGTGCGCCCAGGAGCTGGGAGCCGACCACGTCATTGCCTGGCCGACGGCGGAAATCGCTGTCATGGGGCCTCAGGGCGCTGCCAAGATCATCTTCCGGCATGAGGAGGATGTGGAGGCGAAGACGCAGGAATACATCGCCAATTTCGCCACCCCGTATTATGCCGCCAAGCACGGCATGGTCGAGATGGTCATCGAACCCAGGACGACGAGACCGATCCTGATCAAAGCTCTGCGTATGTTAAAATCAAAGCAGGAAGACCGACCGGAAAAGAAACACGGTAATATTCCGCTGTGATTTTGATATAACCCATCCATCAACAGGAAAGAGAGGTGACATTCATGACTGAAAATCCTTGGTTGATTGCGCTCATCAACATGACGATTGTGTTCGGCGTGCTGATCGTACTGGGCATCCTGATGAAAATCATCTACTGGATCGATCCGACGAAAAAGAAGCCACAGGCCAAGAAGAAGGCTGTACCGGCCAAGCCGGCTTCTGCAGCAGCTGCTGTTCGACAGGAAGAGGAAAAAGTGGCTGCCATTGCCGCTGTCCTGGCCCTGGTGCAGGATGAGGACGATGCGCTGGCAGCGGCTCTGGCGGCTGCGATCGCCGAGCACAAGAGAAAACTTGAGCCACTGGTTCTGCCGCATCATTTCTTCTGATGCACGGAGGAGGGCCGTTCATCAGATATACTCATGGATGCCGCCGCGAGCGGACTATATGGAAAGCGAATCATTCTGGGAAAGAAAATTTTAGGAGGTTATGATAATGAGAAAATTCAATGTTAACGTAAATGGTACTGTCTATCAGGTTGAAGTGGAAGAAGTCGGCGGCGCCGTCTCTGCCGCTCCTGTAGCTCCGGCTGCTCCTGCTGCCGCTGCTCCTGCTGCTGCTCCGGCTCCTGCTGCTGCTCCGGCCGCTCCGGCTCCCGCTGCTGCTCCTGCCCAGGCTGCTCCTGCTGCTGCCCCGGCTGCTCCCAAGAAGGCTGCTGCCGCTGCTCCTGCCGGCTCTGTCACTGTTGAAGCTCCGATGCCCGGCAAAGTCCTGTCCGTCAATGTAAAACCCGGCGATAAAGTGGAAGCCGGCGATGTCCTGCTGATCCTGGAAGCCATGAAGATGCAGAACGAAATTATGGCTCCGGAAGATGGTACTGTTTCTGACGTCCGTGTGAGCGCAGGCGATACGGTTGCCACCGGCGACGTGATGGTTATTCTCTGATCTCACGCCACCCTGATCAAAAGGAGGACGTAAGAATATGGATGCTTTTCTGGTAGCCTTGCAGTCCATCATCAACGACAGCGGCTTCATGGCGTTTACGCCGGGCAATGCCATCATGATCGTGGTGGGCTGTGTACTGCTCTACCTTGCCATCGTCAAAGGCTTCGAACCACTGCTGCTGACTCCGATCGCTTTCGGATGTCTCCTGGCAAATATCCCCCGGACCGGATTTGAAACCGATCCCGGCGTGATGCAGCTGATCCTGGCCGGCATCAAGTACGAAGTCTTCCCGCCCCTGATCTTCATGGGCGTAGGTGCCATGACGGATTTCGGCCCCCTGCTGGCCAACCCGAAGACGCTGCTCCTCGGCGCAGCGGCACAGGCCGGTGTGTTCGTGGCCCTGCTGGGCGCCATGCTCCTGGGCTTCAATGTCCGGGAAGCTGCTGCCATCGGCATCATCGGCGGCGCTGACGGCCCGACTTCCATTTACCTGGCCAGTAAGATGGCTCCCCATCTGCTGGGCGCAATTGCTGTAGCTGCTTATTCCTACATGTCTTTGGTCCCTCTGATCCAGCCTCCTATCATGAAGCTGTTTACTTCCAAAGAAGACCGTAAGATCAAGATGGCTCAGCTGCGTACGGTATCCCATTTTGAAAAAGTGGTGTTCCCGATTGTCTGCACCATTTTCATTTCCCTTCTGCTGCCCTCTGTCTGCTCCCTGATCGGGATGCTGATGCTGGGGAACCTGTTCACAGAAGCCGGCTGCCTGGGACGTTTGTCCGATACAGCCCAGAATGCTCTGATGAACATCGTCACCATCATGCTGGCAACCGGTACGGGCCTGACGATGAAGGCAGAAAGCTTCCTGACCTATCAGACAATCCTGATCATCTTCCTGGGGCTGGTCGCCTTTGCCGGCGGTACGGCTGCAGGGGTGCTCTTCGGCAAGCTGATGTGCATTTTCGATCACGGCAAGACGAACCCGCTGATCGGCAGTGCCGGCGTTTCCGCAGTGCCGATGGCCGCCCGTGTCTCCCAGGTCGTGGGGCAGAAAGCAAATCCGAGCAATTTCCTGTTGATGCATGCGATGGGTCCGAACGTGGCCGGCGTTATCGGTACGGCAGTAGCCGCCGGTACGATGCTGGCAATGATCGGTCCGGCAAAATAAGGTCGGTCTTATGGACGGCGTCCTTTCCCGTGGGAAAGGGCGCTGTTTATTTTTACCTATAAATTTGGGACGAACTCTCCGCGGAGTGTATGAAAAGAGTATAAAGTTTGTTATAATAAGTAGATATTTCATGTACAATTGAAGGCGCATTTTCGTCCCGGCATGATTTCGTCCGGGCCTGTGCCGCACAAGGAGTAGGGATGCCATGGAGAAAGAATTGAAGGAAGAATCACAGATCAGCGCGAGCCGGAGACCCTTCCAGTATGCGGCACTTGCCCTCATCATACTGGATTTTCTCTATGAGGCATACATGACGTTCGCGGAATACCGCTTCAGTGTCCTGGGCTGGGGATACGGTTTCCTTTTCCTGGCACTGTGGTTCTGGCGCTGCGGGTTCCAGTATACGTGCACGCTGACGGACCGGGCTTTTACCGTTGTCATGTACGGCCTCGGGATGGAACGGCGTTTCTCCGTCCCTCTGGCGGACATGGAGAGCTTCAGCAATCTCTATAAGAAAAAATTCTTTCGGCGGACCAAGGTCAGCATGTATATCTACCGGTATTCTTCGCTCGACGACCGGCCTGTGAGGATCCTTGTCTACCGCCACGGCAAGGACCTGCGGGGCCTGCTTTTCAAATGCAGCGATGCCATGATCGACGAGCTGTGCCGGCGCTATCCGGACCGGTTCATCGATCTGGAAGGCTGAGCAAGGAGTGGGAAGTGTCATATTATGTTGGAAAAGTGGTGGCCCTGGACGGACAGCGTGCCCGGGTCGCCATTGAGAGGAAAAAAGGAGACGGCAGCCATGTACCGCGCGTCCTGGACTGCTGGAACGTCTGTGAAGCCAAAAGGGGCGCCCGGGTCCGGGTGGAACGGCAGACCATGGATGAAAAAAAGGGACGCTGGCTGATGCGGAGCATCCCGGTCCTGTGCCTTGTTGCCGGTGCTGCCTTTGGCCGGGCCGTCGCGCCCTATTCACCGCTGTCCCCATGGCTGACGGCGGTGCTGAGCGCTGCCGTCTGGCTGCTCCTGGGCTGGAATTACGTCCATACCTTTGCCCGGGATGTGGCTCACCGCGGCGAGCAGTGGTCCATCACGGGGTATTACAGCGAAGGCGAGATCCCTGAGGCGGACGGGAAGCATACAGACGGGGAGGCATGACGGTGGGTTCCAAGCATAATTTTTGGTTCTTTCTTTTTCTGGCAGCCGGCGCCATCATCGGCGGGCTGCTGGGGGACAGCCTCCAGGCATCCCAGTTCTTCGGGTCCGGCACGGAGTTCCTGGTCCATAAATATCAGGTGCTTGCCATCCCGCCGGTGACCATCGATCTGTACATCGCCCAGCTGACGGTGGGATTCAGTTTTTCCCCCAATCTGGTCGCCATCATCGGGATGGTCCTTGCCATGATCCTTTTTAAACATCTGTGAGGAGACAGAACATGGAGGTCATCTTAGCTTCTGCTTCACCGCGGCGGCTGGCGCTGCTGCGCCAGGTGGGCGTGGAACCCATCGTCAAGGTGAGCCATATCGAAGAAGTTTCCTCGGCTGCGACGCCGCAGGAACTCGTAAAGGAAAATGCCCTGCTGAAGGGCCGTGCCGTCTGCCGTACGAGCAGCCGCGGCGATCTCGTCGTGGCCGCGGACACGGTGGTCGCCCTGGACGGTACGGTGCTGGGCAAGCCCGCGTCTCCGGAAGAGGCGATGGAGATGCTGCGGATGCTCAGCGGAAGGACCCATCAGGTCCATACGGGTCTTGCTGTTTTTTACGGCGGACGGGAAAAAGCCGTGGTCGAGACCACGGATGTGACGTTCGCACCGCTGACGGACGCGATGATCCGGCGCTATATCGCTACGGGAGAACCGGACGACAAGGCCGGAGCCTACGGGATCCAGGGCATCGCCGCCCTGTTCATCCCCTCCATCAGAGGGTCCTACAGCAATGTCGTGGGCCTGCCGCTTGCTTCATTATTTGCAGTCTGTAACGCACTAGGAGTTGATTTCTATGACACAGTACATGATCCGGGACATGGCCCCGGACGAACGTCCCCGTGAACGGCTGATGGCCCATGGCCCCGAGGCGCTGAGCGTATCGGAGCTTCTGGCGATCCTGATCGGTTCCGGATCACGGGGCCGCTCCGCTGTCAGCATTGCCCGCGAGCTGACGGGCGGAGCCTTTGATGAGCAGCGTCTGGCGCGGGTGCGGGATGTCAGGGAACTGACCGGGGTGACCGGCCTGGGCCCTGCCCGGGCGGCGGTCATCGTGGCCGCGCTCGAACTGGGACGCCGGCTTGCCGCAGCCGGCAGGGGACGGAGCGCCGTGGTGCACAGCCCTCAGGATGCGGCTGAGCTGGTCATGGACCGGCTGCGCTACGAGATGCAGGAACATTTCCTGGCGCTCCTCCTCAACAGCAAGGGGCATGTCATGGCCGTCAAGGAAATCTCACGGGGCTGTCTCAATGCCACTGTGGCCCATCCGCGGGAAGTCTTCGCCCCGGCGATCGTCTATCATGCCGCGGCGATCCTGGTGGCCCATAACCATCCCTCCGGGGATCCGACGCCCAGCCGGGAGGACGCACAGCTTACCCGCAAGCTGGAAGCGACGGGAAAGGTCATGGATGTGCCGCTCCTGGATCACGTCATCATCGGCGACGGCATTTATTACAGTTTCAAGGAACATGGTTTATTATAGGAAAAGAGGGATGCAGGTTGTTAGGGATATTCAATTCCTTTTCTGTGGATATGGGAATCGACCTGGGCACGGCCAATACGCTGATCTGCTCGAAGACCGCCGGGATCGTGCTGCGGGAACCGTCCGTCGTGGCCGTCCACAGGAAGACGGGAAAGGTCCTTGCCGTGGGGCAGGAGGCCTATCGGATGATCGGGCGGACTCCGGGATCCCTGATGACGGTCCATCCTCTGAAGGACGGGGTCATTGCTGATTTCGACATGGCCCGGATCATGCTGCACGCTTTCCTGAAGAAAGCGCTGCGGGGACGCTCCTTCGTCCATCCGCGCTTCGTGATCAGTGTGCCCTGCGGGGTCACTGCCGTGGAACGGCGTGCCGTCATCGATGCGGCCAGCCAGGCCGGCGGACGGGAGGCTTTCCTGATCGAGGCCCCCGTGGCGGCAGCCATGGGCGCGGGGATGTTCATCCGCGAGGCGGCCGGCAACATGGTCGTCGATCTGGGCGGAGGGACGACGGAAGTCGCGGTCATTTCCCTGGGCAGCATCGTCCATTCCCGGACCCTGCGCATGGGAGGCCGCCGCATCGATGAGGCCCTTGTGCGCTATATCAGGAGAAAGTATAATCTCCTTATCGGCCTGACGATGGCGGAGACGGCAAAGATCGAGATCGGGACGGTCCTGGAGTCGACGCGGCCGGCAACGATGGATGTCAGCGGCCGGGACCTCGTGACAGGACTTCCCCGGACCCAGACCCTGAACCAGAACCAGCTGATCCCGGCGCTGGCCGAACCGGTCCGCGATATCGTGGACGCCGTCAAGACCACGCTGGAACAGATCCCGCCGGAACTTGCCTCGGATATCATGGACCGGGGCATCGTCCTTACGGGCGGGACCGCGCTTCTGCGCAATCTGGACCGTGTCCTGTCACGGGAAACGGGCATGCCCGTAGCCGTGGCGGAGGACGCCCCCTCCTGTGTGGCCCTCGGGACGGGGAAGGCTGCCAAGAATTTAAATTATGTACGGCGGACGGCGGGTGTGCCCGTCCGTAAGAAATAAGGAAGTCTGGAAGCATGATGCAGGAAAAGAAGATCAAACTGGCAATCCTCGCGGCAGCGGCGCTGCTGGCAGCGGGAATCATCTGGGACGGCCTGTCCCGTTTCCCCGCAGTGAACAGCGCCCTGTCCACTGTCGCCAGGCCCATTTATTTCGTCGTGGGCGGCGTGGCGAAGGGGATCCGCAGCACGACGGACTTCTTTACGACGAAGTCCGCTCTGGAGACGGAGAACAAAGCCCTGAAAAGAGAAAATGAGGACCTGCGTGAGACCAATGTGGAGCTCATTGCCATGAAGGCGGAGAACGAGCGGCTGGCCAAGCTGCTCAAATTTACGCAGCTCCATCCCAAATATGAGACACTGCCGGCCAAGGTCATCAGCCGTGACCTGGGGGATTTCAAGGATGTGATCCTGATCGACCGGGGCAGTGTGGAAGGACTGCGGGTCAATATGCCCGTCGTCAATGCTTCGGGTCTGATCGGGATCATCGACAATGTCTATCCGCATATGTCCAAGGTCCTCCTGATCACGAGCTCCCGCAGCAGTATCGGCGGTCTGAACCTGCGCGGTGATTCCCGCGCGGCCGGGATCGTCAATGGCGTGGCCGGGCCGGATGTGTCCCTGGAGATGCGGAACCTGGCCCGCAATGCGGATGTGCTGCCCGGCGATACGATCGTCACGAGCGGCTACAGCGGCTACCACCCTGAAGGCCTCGTGATCGGCACGGTGGAAGAGGTCCAGATGGACCCCGGCGGCCTGACCAAGCGGGCCTGGATTTCGCCCGCCGTCGATTACAGCCATCTCGAGGAAGCTCTCGTCATCACCAACTATTCCGGTTTTGCCGATTTCCTGAAGCAGGAAGGCCGTGACACGGATCCCAAGTCTGCCAAGGGGGGCCGGTAACGATGAACATCCTGGCCTGGCTTCTCCTCAATCTGTTCCTTTTCACAGTCCAGACGCACTGGTTCATGGCTTTTTCCACCCGCCAGTCCCCGGACCTGCTGCTTTTGATGCTGATCCTGTATTCGCTCAGGCAGGGAGGCCGCAAAGGGGCTCTGTACGGTCTGGGCATCGGTGCGTTCCTCGACATCGTGACGTTCAGTTATTTTGGTTACCATATCGCGACCCGGATGTTCCTGGGAGCCGTCATCGGCAAGAACCGGATGAATATGTTCGCCGACCGGATGCCCACGTATCTGGTCCTTACGGCTATGGCGACACTGCTGCTGCAGGTGTCCCATGGGCTGTTTTTATGTATCGCGGCCCGGCGCTGGCTGCCTTTCCTGCCCTTTGTCGGAATGACGCTCCGCAGCATCGGCTGGAACCTGGTGTGTGCCCCCGTCGTATGGGTGCTGTACCATAAGATCCAGAAACGGCTGCAGCGCCGCAGGACGTATTATTATCATTTTTAGGAAGGAATCAACGTGCTGAATAAAAAGTATGCATATCGGCTGGAGTTCATGCTGGTGGCGTCGGCGCTCATCATCTTCTTCCTGATAGGACGCATGTTCTACCTGCAGATCATCCGCGGCAGTTACTACAGCCGCCAGGCCGAAGGCAACAGGACCCGCTATACCCGGATCGCCGCCCCGCGGGGGATCATCTACGACTGCAACGGGGAGGAACTGGCCAACAACAAGCCGGGCTTCAACGTTTCCCTGGCACGCCGCAATGACGGGTACCGGGACGAGACGCTGGAACGCCTGGCGGCCCTGACCAAAGTACCGGTCGACAAGATCAGGGAGACCATCAAACTCCACGGCGGCAGTGCCGAACCGATCCGGATCGTGCGCAACGCGCCGCCCGCCATGGTGGCCCAGGTGGAAGAGAACCTGCGCTATCTGCCCGATGTCATGATCGAGGTGCAGCCCGTCCGGAACTATCCGAACAAGGAACTCGCCGTCCATGCCCTGGGCTATGTCGGCGAAGTCAGTGAATACGAAATCAGCCAGGGAGTCTATACGGACCTGAAGGCCGGCGATATCATCGGCAAATTCGGCCTTGAAAGTTATTATGATGCCTATCTGCGCGGCACGGACGGAAGCTACCGCGAAGAAGTCGACGTCAACGGCCGGGTCATCCAGATCATGGATAAAGTGGATCCCAAACCGGGCCAGGGCCTGATCCTGACGATCGATGCCAAACTGCAGCGGATCACGGAACAGGCTGTGGACCGTCAGCTGAAGAGCATCGGTGCCCGCGGCTGCGCCGTCGTCGTCCTCGACCCGAACAACGGCGAAGTCAAAGCCCTTGTTTCGCGGCCCGGATTCGATCCCAACTGGTTCGTCAACGGGATCAGCGAAAAGAACTGGCATTATCTGACGACGGACTCGTTCCATCCCATGACGGACAAGGCCATCACCGGGGAATATCCGCCCGGCTCGACCTTCAAGATCGTCACGGGCTCGGCAGCCCTGGAAGAGAAGAAAGTGACGCCGGATGAACTGATCTACGACTCCGGACGGCACTGGCTCGTCGATATGCGCAATGCCGGCGGCGAAGCCCTGGGCTGGATCAATTTCAAGCGGGCCCTGTCGGCTTCGGACAACGTCTATTTCTATGAAATGGGCAACCGCCTCGGCATCAAGGCCCTCGATAAATACGCCGCGGACTTCGGTCTGGGCAAAAAAACCGGGATCGACCTCCACGGCGAAGCCGCCGGGCTGATCGCGACCCCGGAATACAAGAAAAAAGTCTTTGGCGAAGAATGGTATCTGGGCGATACGTTCAACACGGCCATCGGTCAGGGCTTCACCCTGGCGACGCCCCTGCAGATCGCCGAGATGATGTCCGCTGTGGCAACCGACGGCAAACGCTACAAACCCCATCTGGTCAGCAAGATCATCAACGATGACGGCAGCGTGGCCAAGCGTTTCGATCCGCAGGAGGAAGGCTCGCTGCCGGTTTCGGAACAGACCCTGAAACTGGTCCAGGAAGGCCTCCAGGCCGTCACGGAAGAGGGCGGCACCGCTTCGTCCCTGAAGAATCTGCCCGTGGAGGTGGCCGGCAAGACCGGTACCGCCGAAAACCCGCATGGACCGGAGCACGGCTGGTTCGTCGCCTACGCACCGGCCCGCAGGCCCAGCCTCGTCGTCGTCTGCATCGTCGAGCAGGGCAGCTACGGTTCTGTTTCCGCTGTGCCTATCGTCAAATCCATCCTGGAATATGCCTTCACGACGCCGGGCGTCAAGAAGGCCGGCGTCCTGCCGGGCAAAAATGCAAAGAAGAGATAAGGAGTCCTATGCTGAGCAGTGTAAAAAAGTATTTGAAAAATACGGACAAGATGCTCCTCATCAGTGTCCTGTGCCTGATATTCATCGGGATCCTGCTGATTGCGAGCGCGACCCATGCCAATATCCCGGGTCCGCGGCGCTACAGCTTTGTCGTCAGGCAGACTGTCTTTGCAGTGATCAACCTGGCGCTGGGGACATACCTGATGCGCTTTGACTACCGCATCCTGAAACATCTGGCCCGGCCGCTCTATATCTTCAATCTGGTCATGCTGCTGGCGGTCATGTTCTTCGGCAAATCGGCCCTGGGGGCTCAGAGATGGCTCCAGATCGGGCCGATCAGCCTGCAGCCCAGTGAATTTTCCAAGGCCATCATGATCATCGCCCTGGCGGCCTTCGTGGAACGCCGCCTGCCGAAGCTGGGCAGCTTCAGGAGCTGGCTCCCGGTCTTCGGATATGTCTTTGTGCCCTTTGCGCTGGTCATGCGCCAGCCCGACCTGGGGACTTCCCTGGTCTTTCTGGCAATCCTCCTGGGGATCATGGTCCTCTGCGGCTTCCGCATCCGCTACTTCCTCATCATGGGCGGCCTGGGCCTTGCCTCGGCGCCGCTTGTCTGGCGGATGCTCCATGAATACCAGAGGAACCGGATCCGGGTCTTCCTGAATCCCGGCCTGGAGCCCTACGGCAGCGGCTACCATGTCATCCAGTCCATGATCGCCATCGGTTCCGGTCTCTTTTTCGGGAGGGGCCTCTTTGGCGGGACCCAGAGCCAGCTGAACTTCCTGCCCGAAAACCACACGGATTTCATCTTTGCCGTGGCCGGGGAAGAATTCGGCTTTGTCGGTGTCACGCTGATCCTGATCCTGTATTTCATCATCATCTACCGCGGCATCTCCATCGCCATGCATGCGGCGGATGATTTCGGCACGCTCCTGGCCGTGGGCATCGTTTCCATGTTCACGTTCCATATCCTGGTCAATGTGGGGATGACGAGCGGCGTCATGCCCGTCACGGGCGTACCGCTGCCTTTTATGAGCTACGGCGTCAGTTCTCTGACGACGAACATGCTGATGGTGACCCTGCTGCTCAATATCCACGCCCATCCGCAGAAGCTGCGTTTCATGTAAGGAGGCACCATGCGCAAGGAATTTCCCATAGATATCCTGAATGCCGTCGAAAAACCGGCCCGCTATACGGGGATGGAATTCGGCAGCATCGTCAAACCGGAGGGGCAGGCGGACGTTTCCTTCTGCCTTGCCTTTCCGGATACGTATGAGATCGGCATGAGCTATCTGGGCTTCAAGATCCTTTATGCCATCCTGAACAGGCGCTCCTATATCCAGGCGGAACGTGCCTTCGCCCCCTGGGTGGACATGGAAGCGAAGATGCGGGAAAGACGGATCCCCCTGATGTCGCTGGAGACGATGCGCCCGCTCCGGGAGTTCGACCTCGTAGGGTTCACCCTTTTATATGAGATGTCCTACTCCAATATCCTGAACATGCTGGAGATGGGCGGCATCCCTGTCTGGCAGCGCGACCGCGGGCCCGATGACCCCTTTGTCTGCGCGGGCGGGCCCTGCGTCTTCAATTCGGAACCCCTGGCCGATTTCCTGGATTTCTGCATGCTCGGCGACGGGGAACGCATCATCGTCGAGGTCACGGACGCGTACCGGGAGTGGAAGAAAGCCGGCAAACCGGGCGGCCGGGAAGGCTTCCTGCACCGGGTGGTCCGCATCCAGGGCGTCTATGTCCCGTCCTTTTATGATGTCACCTACCATGACGACGGGACGCTGGCGGAAGTCCGTCCCAATACGGACGGCGCGCCGGCCGTCATCTACAAGCGCGTGGAACCGGATATCAACGATCTGGAATATCCGACCCATCCCATCGTGCCCTACGGGGATACGGTCCATGACCGGATCATGCTGGAACTGTTCCGCGGCTGCAGCCGGGGCTGCCGGTTCTGCAACGCCGGCATGATCTACCGGCCCGTGCGGGAACGGAAGATGGAAAACGTGCTGAAGCTCGCCCGCGAGCTCGTGCCGGCCACGGGCTACAATGAAATGTCCCTCTTTTCGCTGAGCACGGCGGACTATTCCTGCCTGGATCCCCTGATCCACCGGCTGATCGCCGAGTTTAAAGACGACAAAGTGAGCGTTTCGCTGCCCTCCCTGCGCATCGACAGCTTTTCCGTGCGCCTTGCCCAGGAAGTCCAGGCCGTGCGCAAGAGCGGACTGACCTTTGCGCCGGAAGCGGGGAGCCAGCGCATGCGCGACGTCATCAACAAGGGCGTGACGGAACAGAACCTGATGGATGCCGTCGGGGCGGCTTTTGAGAACGGCTGGTCCCAGGTCAAGCTCTATTTCATGATCGGCCTGCCGACGGAAACGGACGAGGATGTCCTGGCCATCGCCGGCCTTGCCCGGGCGGTGCAGCGTAAATACAAAGAAGTGACGGGACGCGGCGGCGCCAAAGTCACCGTCAGCGTGTCGAACTTCGTCCCCAAACCGTATACGCCGTTCCAGTGGGCAGGGCAGAATACGAAGGAGGAATTCGACCGCAAGCACAACCTGCTGAAGAATGCCTTCGCGCCCATGCGGAACGTCCATTATCAGTACCATGATTCCCGGACGAGCCTGATGGAGGGCGTGCTGGCCCGGGGCGACCGGCGCCTTGCCCGGGCCATCTTTTATGCCTGGGAGATGGGAGCCCGCTTCGACAGCTGGGGAGAGCATTTTTCCTATGACCGCTGGGCCGAAGCCTGCGCGAAGGCAGGTCTTGATATGGCGTTCTACAATGCCCGGGAGCGCGGCGCCGACGAACGCTTCCCCTGGGAGCACACGAGCTGCGGCGTCGACCGGTCATTCCTCGCCCGGGAACTTGAGCGCGCAGGAAAGGCGGCCCTGACCCATGACTGCCGCCGGGCGTCCTGCACGGGCTGCGGCGTATGTCCGAACCTGGGTGTGAAGATCATAGACTGGAAGGATGGAGAGAAATGAAACTGAGAGTGCAGATCACCAAGGAACGGGGCATCCGTTTCATTTCTCATCTGGAATATCAGAAGACCCTGGAGAAGGCGATCCGGCGGGCCCGGATCCCCGTGGCCTATTCCCAGGGCTTCAATCCCCATATGCGGTTTTCCCTGGCTTCCGCCCTTGGCGTGGGCGTGACGAGCCAGTGCGAGTTCATGGAGCTGAAACTGCGGGAGGAGCGGCCGCTTAAGGAACTGGTGGATGCCCTGGCGGCCAATCTGCCCATGGGCATCCATGTCGTCGCGGCGGACCTCTGTGACGACAAGGCGCCCAAACTGATGGCAAAGGCTGCGGGCGCGTCCTATCATGTCAGTGTGCCCTGCGCGTCCGCTCCGGACGGGGCGCTTGCCGCCTACGGAGCGGCACCGGAGGTCTCTTTCGTCAAGGCGCACAGCAAGGCGAAGGGGAGCCCGCGGACCATCCCAGTCAAGGAATTCATCTCCGATCTTTCCTGGCACTGGGACGGGCGGGACCTTGGACTTGATTTCGACTGCCGCATCACGCCGACGGGCAGCATGAAGGCAAGGGAATTCCTGGAGGTCCTGGCGGAGCAGTTCGGCCTTCCTCTTTCCATCGACGCGGCCGACATCGCCCGCACCGCTCTCTATGCCCGCGACGCGGCGGGCCTCAAAGTGCCGCTCCTCCAGGCGGCCCGGGCCTGAAGGAAGGACGGGTGCCATGAAGTGTATCTATGCGAGCGTGCGTCCTGAAGAGACGCGCATGGGCCTTGTGGAAGCGGGCCGGCTGCAGGATTATATCGTCGAGCGCCACGGCAGCGGGAACCTTGTGGGCAATATCTACCGGGGCAGCGTCAGCAATGTGGTGCCCGGAATCCAGGCGGCCTTCGTCGATCTGGACCTGGACCGGAACGGTTTCCTGACGCTCCGCGGGGACGAGCATCTGACCCAGGGACAGCAGATCCTTGTGCAGGTCGTCAAGGACTGCCGGGGCAACAAAGGTCCCGGTGTGACGCAGAACATCACCCTGCCCGGGCGGTACGTCGTCCTGGAGCCTTTCGGCAGCAGGATCTCCCTGTCCCGGAAGATCGCCGGCAGGGCCGTAAGGACGCGGCTGCGGGAGCTCGTGCAGCCGCATGTGCCCCGCGGGATGGGGCTCGTGCTGCGGACGGCGGCCGGCGAGGCCGGAGATGACGAGATCCTGGCCGATCTGGAACAGCTCGTCCGCAGCTGGGACATCATCCTCAGGCGGAGCCGGGTCGGACGGGGCCCGCAGCTCCTCCACCGCGAACTCGACCTCTCCATCCGGATGCTCCGGGATTACGTCACCGCCGATGTGGACCGCATCGTCGTCGACGAGGAGACGGCGTTCCATACAGTGCAGGAGCTCCTCCGGAGCCTGGGCCTCAGCGAGGTGAGGGCCGAGCACTATGAAGGGACGGAAGACCTCTTCACCCACTTCGGGCTGGACGAGGAGATCGCAGCCGTGTCGGACCGCATCATCTGGCTGCCCGGGGGCGGCTACCTCGTCTTCGACTATACGGAGGCCATGACGGTCATCGATGTCAACAGCGGCCGCCTGACCGCCGGAGACAGCCGGGAGGAGACCTCCCTGCGGACGAACCGGGAAGCGGCGGCGGAGATCGCACGGCAGCTGCGGCTGCGGGATATCGGCGGCATCATCGTCGTGGATTTCATCGATATGGATACGGAAGCGGCCCGGGAGGAAGTCCTGCAGATCCTGAAGCAGGAATTCGCCCTGGACCGGATGAAACCGCGCGTCCTGGGCTTTACGCGGCTCAATCTCGTGGAGATGACCCGCCGCAAGGCGCGGCGGAACCTCGCCGGCGCGCTGTACACGGTCTGTCCCATGTGCCAGGGCAGCGGCCGCGTCGAATCGCCGGAAACGGTCTGTGTGGAGATCAGGCGGCGCCTGCGCGGCCTGTTCAGCCAGCACGCCATGGCCCGGAACCTGCTCGTCACCGTCCATCCCCAGGTGTATGAGTGGCTTGCGGTCCGCGGCGTCCGCGACATGGAAAAGGAATTCAGCTGCCATATCCGGCTCGCCAGCGACCCCGCCCTGATGGCGGGAGCCTTTACCATCCTGAACCATCCGGGATGACCCAATGGGTACTGTATGGAAACATGCAGCACCCATTTTTTGCTTTTCCCCGCAGCGCATTCGGAGCGCCGCAGGAAAAAACGTTCCATCCGGTCGGCCATCCGGTATAATAAAAGAAGGAAACGAAACGGCAGATGCCGCGCGTCCCCACTTTTCCGGAAAGGGGCCGGCGGATGCGTGCGGAGTGCTCCGCTGACAGGGTAGAAAGGGCGTGGATGTGATGAAGCTGACATTTCCCGATTACGTGCTGGACGTGCTGGAACTGCTGGAATCGCGGGGGTTCGAAGCGTATGTCGTCGGAGGAGCGGTGCGGGACACCCTGCTCGGGCGCGTCCCCGAGGATTATGACATCGTGACCAATGCCCGGCCGGATGAGATCAAACTGGCGGCGGAGCGGGGGAACCTGCGGGTCATCGGCACCCTGGGCCAGGATTTCGGCGTCGTCAATCTGCGCAGCGGCCGCCATACGGTGGAAGTCGCCTCCTACCGCAACGAGACCTACGGCAGCGACGCCCACCGGCCGGCGGAAGTCTGGTACTGCGAAAAACTGGAGGATGATCTGGGCCGGCGGGATTTCACCATCAACGCCATGGCAGCGGACCGGCAGGGCCGGATCATCGACTGTTTCGGCGGTCTCGACGATCTGCACGGCCGGGTCCTGCGGACGGTGGGGAACGCGCGCAAACGCTTCCAGGAGGACGCGCTCCGCATGTTCCGGGCCTGCCGCTTCGTGGCGCAGCTCGGCTGCACGCCCGACGCCGCGGTCCTGCCCGCGATGGAAGCCAACCTGGACCGGGTCGGGGGCCTGTCCCTGGAACGAGTCCGGGCCGAACTGAACAAGCTGCTCTGCGCGCCCTGGGCCGGCCGCGGCATGGATCTCATGGTGCGGAGCCGTCTGGCAGCCCAGGACTGCCGCATCAGGTCCCACGGCAGCTATGTCCCGGTTCCCATCCTGCCGGAACTGGAGGCGCTCGTGGGCGTGGAGCAGAATCCGGCATTCCATCCCTATGATGTGTGGACGCATACGGCCATCGCCCTCGACAAGGGGGACCGCCGCCTCGAGACGGGGTGGGCCATCCTGCTCCATGACATCGCCAAGGGACGGGAAGGGATCCGTACGTACGACGCCGAAGGCCATCCCCATGACAACGGGCACGAAAAGGCGGGAGCCGTCATGGCCCGTCAGATCATGGAACGGCTCCGGCTGCCCCGGGAGCTGACGGAGCGGGCCGCCTGGCTCGTCCGCAGCCATATGCATTTCGGTTTTGCCAGCGCCCTGGACGATGCAGCCACCTGGCGCTGGCTGCGCCGGGAAGCCCGCAGCGGCCATTTCCGCGTGAACAAGGAGATGGCGGAGGCCTTTAAAGAGCTCACGGCCGTCTGCGTGGCCGATGCGGCCGCCACGGCGGCCACCCGGAGCGATATCATCCATGCCCAGATGTACGGAAAACGGCTCGTGACCATGGCGTATCAGATGCCCGTCCATACGTCGGACCTTGCTGTGAGCGGCCGGGATCTGATGGCAATGGGAATCCCGAAAGAAAGGATCTCCGCGCTGCTGCCGCTCTTCCTGCACCGCGTGCAGGACCGCAGCATGGAAAACCGGCCTGACGGATTGCTTGCGGCGGCCCGCCGCTGGCTCGCAAGACAGCAGCGCACGGACGGCTGAGAACGGACACAGTGTCCCTCCTTAAGATACAATGTACTGTTTTTTACTCTGAATAAGGACGCCCGGCACAAAAGGGGACCGGAGGTCCTTATTTTTTGGGCGCGGCGTATACAAAATTTAATCTGCTAAAGCGAAAAATCCGAAAGTATTTAACGCAGAGGGTAAAAATTATTAGAATTCACGCAAAAATTTTAAAACTCAAGGAACATCCGTCGAAATAATGTAAAAAAATATTTATTTGTGTTATAATCCAAATGTACAGTGGAGGCATAGCCATCGGAATACAACTGCGCGATCTCTGATTGAAAGGGCGGGATCAGCTCTTCTGGAGGAGAGTACGGATCTGCTCAGAAGGATTGTAAACTTTTATAAGGGGGTTTTTGTTTTGAGTAAAGTAATGACGTTACATGACGCTGTTGCGAAGTATGTCCACAGTGGTGACCACATTGCCCTGGGCGGCTTCACGACTGACCGCAAACCGTATGCAGCCGTGTATGAAATCCTGAGACAGGGACTTACCGATTTCACCGGCCTCGGCGGTGCCGCCGGCGGTGACTGGGATCTGCTCATCGGCAACGGCCGCGTCAAAGCCTACATCAACTGCTACACAGCAAACTCCGGCGTGACCAACGTCTCGAGACGGTTCCGCAAATGGTTCGAAGCGGGCAAACTGACGATGGAAGACTATTCTCAGGACGTCATCTATCTGATGTGGCATGCCGCTGCCCTCGGCCTGCCCTTCCTGCCTGTATCCCTGATGCAGGGCTCCGGCCTGGAAACGGAATGGGGGATCAGCAAGGAAGTCCGCAAGACCCTGGACAAGGTCCCTGATGAAAAATTCGTCGAGATCGAAAATCCCTTTGACAAGAAACAGCGCGTCCTGGCAATCCCGGTGCCGCAGATCGACGTGGCCATCATCCATGCCCAGCAGGCTTCTCCGGACGGCACGGTCCGCATCTGGGGCGGCAAGTTCCAGGATGTCGATATCGCCATGGCTGCCAAGCATACGATCGTCACGTGCGAAGAGATCATCAGCAATGAGGAAATCAGACGGGATCCGACCCAGAACGATATCCCGTGCATGTGCGTCGATGCCGTCGTCCTGGCTCCTTACGGTGCCCATCCGTCCCAGTGCTACGGCCTGTATGACTACGACAATCCGTTCCTGAAAGTGTACGACGTCGTCAGCAAGACCCAGGAAGACTTCGATGCCTTCTGCAAGGAATGGATCTTCGATGTGCCGGATCATGATGCATACCTGAACAAACTGGGTGCTACCCGGCTGATCAACCTGAAGGTAGTCCCCGGTCTGGGATATCATATCGATATGACGAAGGAGGGCAAATAAGGATGTCTGATTATACGAATTACACCAATAAGGAAATGCAGGCAGTGACCATTGCCAAGCAGATCAAAAACGGTCAGGTCGTGACCGTCGGCACCGGGCTTCCCCTGATCGGTGCCAGCGTAGCCAAGCGCGTCTATGCTCCGGACTGCCATATCATCGTCGAGAGCGGCCTGATGGACTGCTCCCCTGTGGAAGTGCCCCGTTCCGTAGGTGACCTGAGATTCATGGCCCACTGCGGCACCATCTGGCCGAATATCCGTTTCGTCGGCTTCGAGATCAACGAATACCTGCACAAGGCCAACCGTCTGATCGCCTTCATCGGCGGCGCCCAGATCGATGCCTACGGCAACGTGAACTCCACGTCCATCGGTGACTACCATCATCCGAAGACCCGTTTCACCGGCTCCGGCGGTGCCAACGGGATCGCGACGTATTCCAATACGATCATCATGATGCAGCATGAAAAACGCAGATTCATGAAGCAGATCGACTATGTGACCAGCCCCGGCTGGATCGATGGCCCCGGCGGCCGTGAAAGACTGGGTCTGCCGGGCGATGTGGGCCCGCAGATGGTCGTTACGGACCGCGGCATCCTGAAATTCGATGAAAAGACCAAGAGGATGTATCTGGCCGGCTATTATCCGACTTCTTCCCCGGAAGACGTCATCGAAAACACCGGTTTCGAGATCGATGTCTCCAGAGCTGTCGAACTGGAAGCTCCGGAACCCTCCGTCATCAAACTGATCCGTGAGGAAATCGACCCGGGCCAGGCCTTCATCAAAGTCCCCGTAGAAGAAAACAAGTGAGAATAGGGAGGATCAACGAGAATGGGTTTTTACTCAATGCCTAGATATTTCGAAAAAATGCCGCAGGTCGGCAAGCCGCTCAAGAAAGCCAATCCCGAGAATGAAGAGCAGCTGAAGAAAATCGAAGCCGAGATCCATGAGCTGATCAAGGCTGCCCAGTCCGCCGGCCGCAGCGACGAATCGCTGAACGCATCGGGCCAGCTGACGGCACTGCAGCGCGTCGAGAAACTGGTCGAACCGGGAACTTTCAGACCGCTCAACAGCATCTTCAATCCGGAAGGCAACAAGAACGGTTCTGTCAGCCTGGTCAAGGGCCTGGGCCGCGTCAACGGCCACTGGGCTGTCATCGTGGCTTCGGACAACAAGAAGCTGGCCGGCGCCTGGGTGCCCGGTCAGGCCGAATGCCTGCTCCGCGCCTCCGATACGGCCAAGACGCTGCACATCCCTCTGATCTATGTGCTGAACTGCAGCGGCGTGAAGTTCGATGAACAGGAAAAGGTCTATCCGAACCGCCGCGGCGGCGGTACTCCTTTCTACCGCAACTCCGAGCTGAACCAGCTGGGTGTCCCCGTCATCGTCGGCATCTACGGGACCAACCCTGCCGGCGGCGGCTACCATTCCATCAGCCCGACCATCCTGATCGCCCATGAAAAAGCCAATATGGCTGTCGGCGGCGCCGGCATCCTGGGCGGCATGAGCCCGAAGGGCTATATCGACATGGAAGGGGCCGAACAGATCGCTGATTCCGTGGCAAAGAGCGGCAAGACCGAACCTCCGGGAGCCGTCGATATCCACTATACCGAAACGGGCTTCTTCCGCGAAGTCTATGCTTCTGAAGAAGGCGTCCTGGAAGGCATCAAGAAGTATGTGGGCATGCTGCCGAAGTATGATCCCGAATTCTTCCGCGTCGACGATCCGAGAGTCCCGGCTCTGCCCCTGGACGACCTGTATTCCCTGATCCCGCTGAACGACAAGAGAGCCTATGATATGTACAATGTCATCGGCCGTCTGTTCGACAACAGCGAATTCAAAGAATACAAGAAGGGCTACGGCCCTGAAATGATCACCGGCATGGCAAAGATCAACGGCCTCCTGGTCGGTGTCGTGGCCAACTTCATGGGCCTTCTGATGAACTATCCCGAATACAAGCCGGGTGCGGTCGGACTGGGCGGCAAACTGTACCGTCAGGGCCTGATCAAGATGAACGAATTCGTGACGCTCTGCGCCCGTGACCGTCTGCCCATCGTCTGGATCCAGGATACGTCCGGCATCGACGTCGGCAACGACGCTGAAAAAGCCGAACTGCTCGGCCTGGGCCAGTCCCTGATCTACTCCATCCAGAGCTCCCATATCCCGCAGTTCGAGATCACCCTGAGAAAGGGCTCCGCTGCTGCGCACTACGTGCTGGGCGGCCCGCAGGGCAACGATACGAACGCCTTCTCCATCGGCACGGCTGCTACGGAGATCTATGTCATGAACGGCGAAACGGCTGCCGTTGCCATGTACTCCCGCAGACTGGCGAAGGATAAGAAGGCCGGCAAGGATCTCCAGCCGACCATCGACAAGATGAATGCCCTGATCCAGGCGTTCCATACCAAATCCCGTCCGAAAGTCTGTGCAGAACTCGGCCTGGTCGATGAAATCGTCGATTTCACCAACCTGCGCGGCTATGTGGAAGCCTTCACGGAAGCTGCCTACCAGAACCCGCAGTCCATCTGCCCGTTCCATCAGATGATGCTGCCGCGGGCCATCCGGGAATTCGATACGTTCGTCAAGAAATAAACTGTCATAAGGAAAGAGAATGAGTATATATACGCTTGGTATCGATGTCGGTTCCACAGCTTCGAAATGCGTCATCCTGAAGGATGGCAAAGACATCATCGCCAAATCCCTGGTGGATGTGGGGGCGGGCACTTCCGGCCCGGCCCGGGCGATTTCCGAGGTGCTTGAAAACGCAAAGATGACCAGGAGCGATCTGGCCTTTACCCTGGCAACAGGGTATGGCCGGAATTCGCTGGAGGGCATTGCGGACAAACAGATGAGTGAACTGTCCTGCCATGCCAAGGGGGCCAGTTTCATCTGGCCGAATGTCCATACGGTCATCGATATCGGAGGACAGGATGTAAAGGTCATCCACGTGGAAAACGGCGTGATGACCAACTTCCAGATGAACGATAAATGCGCCGCCGGGACAGGCCGTTTCCTCGATGTCATGGCCCGCGTCCTTGAGGTCAAAGTCGAGGACCTGGCAAAACTGGGAGCCCAGTCCAAAAAGCGCATTGCGATCAGCTCCACCTGCACCGTCTTTGCGGAAAGCGAAGTGATCAGCCAGCTGTCCAAGGGTACGGACAAGATCGATATCATTGCCGGTATCCACCGTTCCGTGGCGAGCCGTGTCATCGGTCTTGCCAACCGCGTCGGTGTCGTGAAGGACGTGGTCATGACGGGCGGCGTCGCCCAGAATTTCGGCGTGGTGGATGCGCTGCAGGAAGGTCTCGGCGTGGAGATCCATACGTCTCCGCTGGCGCAGTACAACGGTGCTCTCGGTGCGGCGCTCTATGCGTACCGGAAGGCATCCAAATAATTTTTTACGAATGGAGAAGGAAGGATAATTATGGCGAAAACTGTAAGCCCTGGCGTCCAGGCTTTAAGAGATGTAGTTGAAAAAGTGTACAGAGAACTCCGGGAAGCAAAGGAAGCCGGAGAACCTGTAGGCTGGTCTTCTTCCAAGTTCCCCTGCGAACTGGCTGAATCCTTCGGTCTGCATGTAGGGTATCCTGAAAACCAGGCTGCCGGTATCGCCGCCAACCGTGACGGCGAAGTGATGTGCCAGGCGGCAGAAGATATCGGATATGATAATGATATCTGCGGCTATGCCCGGATTTCCCTGGCCTATGCTGCCGGTTACCGCGGTGCCAACAAGATGGACAAGGACGGCAACTATATCATCAATCCGAACAGCGGCAAGCAGATGAAAGATGCCAACGGCAAGAAGGTCTTCGATGAGAACGGCAAACCCGTCATCGATCCCAAGACCAGAAAACCGTATGCCACGACGGATAATATCTATGAAATCGCGGCCCTGCCCGACGGCGAGGAAAAGACCCGCCGCCAGAACGCTCTGCACAAGTACCGTCAGATGACGATGCCGATGCCGGACTTCGTGCTGTGCTGCAACAACATCTGCAACTGCATGACCAAATGGTATGAAGATATCGCCCGCCGGCACAATATTCCCCTGATCATGATCGACGTCCCCTACAACGAATTCGACCATGTCAACGAAGCCAACGTCAAGTACATCCGTTCCCAGCTGGATACGGCCATCCGTCAGATGGAAGAGATCTCCGGCAGAAAGTTCGATGAAGACAAGTTCGAACAGTGCTGCCAGAACGCAAACCGCACGGCCAAGGCATGGCTGAAGGTCTGCGACTATCTGCAGTACAAGCCGTCCCCGTTCAACGGGTTCGACCTCTTCAACCATATGGCTGACGTCGTCACGGCCCGCGGCCGTGTCGAAGCGGCAGAAGCCTTTGAACTGCTGGCCAGCGAGCTGGAACAGCATGTCAAGGACGGCACGACGACCGCACCCTTCAAGGAACAGTACCGCATCATGTTCGAAGGCATCCCCTGCTGGCCGAAACTGCCGAACCTGTTCAAACCGCTCAAGGCGAACGGCCTGAACATCACGGGCGTCGTGTATGCACCGGCCTTCGGTTTCGTCTACAACAACCTGGACGAACTCGTAAAGGCATACTGCAAGGCTCCGAACTCTGTCAGCATCGAACAGGGCGTGGCCTGGCGCGAAGGCCTGATCCGCGACAACAAGGTGGACGGTGTGCTGGTACACTACAACCGGTCCTGCAAGCCCTGGAGCGGCTATATGCCTGAAATGCAGCGCCGCTTCACGAAGGACATGGGCATTCCGACGGCTGGTTTCGACGGAGACCAGGCTGACCCGAGGAATTTCAATGCTGCGCAGTATGAGACCCGTGTACAAGGCTTGGTCGAAGCCATGGAAGCAAATGCCGCAAAGAAGGGGAATTGAGAATGGCTATCAGTGCACTTATTGATGAATTCAAGAAAGTTTCTGCCAGCCCGAAGACGATGCTGGCAAAATATAAAGCTGAAGGCAAGAAAGCCATCGGCTGCCTGCCTTACTATGTTCCGGAAGAACTGGTCTATGCCGCCGGCATGGTCCCCATGGGTGTATGGGGCTGCAACGGCAAACAGGAAATCCGTTCCAAGGAATACTGCGCAACGTTCTACTGCACCATTGCCCAGCAGTCCCTGGAAATGCTGCTCGACGGCACGCTGGACGGCCTGGACGGCATCATCACGCCGGTCCTGTGCGATACCCTGCGCCCGATGAGCCAGAACTTCAAGGTTGCCATGAAGGACAAGATGCCGGTCATTTTCCTGGCCCATCCTCAGGTCCGTCAGAACGCTGCAGGCAAGCAGTTCACCTACGATGCCTACAACGAAGTGAAAGGCCATCTGGAAGAGATCTGCGGCCATGAAATCACGAACGACGCCATCAAGGACGCCATCAAGGTCTACAACAAGAGCCGTGCCGCCCGCCGCGAATTCTGCAAGCTGGCTGGCGAGCATCCTGACCTGATCCCGGCTTCCGCCCGTGCTGCCGTCCTGAGAGCTGCCTATTTCATGCTGAAGGATGAATACACGGCCAAACTGGAAGAACTGAACAAGGAACTGGCCGCCGCTCCGGCCGGCAAGTTCGACGGCCATAAAGTCGTCGTTTCCGGCATCATCTACAACATGCCCGGCATCCTGAAGGCTCTGGATGACAACAAACTGGCTGTTGCCGCCGATGACTGCGCTTACGAAAGCCGCAGCTTCGCTGTGGATGCTCCGGAAGATCTGGACAATGGTCTCCAGGCTCTGGCCGTGCAGTTTGCCAGACAGAAGAATGATGTGCTGCTGTATGACCCGACCTATCTGGAAAACACCAGAAGCGAGCATGTCTGCAGCCTCGTCAAGGAAAGCGGCGCAGAAGGCGTCATTGTCTTCATGATGCAGTTCTGCGATCCTGAAGAAATGGAATATCCGGATCTGAAGAAGGCTCTGGATGCCCACCATATCCCGCACATCAAAGTCGGCGTGGATCAGATGACCCGTGACTTCGGTCAGGCTGCCACGGCCCTCGAAGCTTTCGCAGAAAGCCTTTGATCCTTTGCTCCTGCAAAAATGCTGCCGCCCTGAAGCGGCAGCATTTTTGCGTCTCCGGGGCCCGCAGATAGGCCACAGGGACGCGGGAACATCCGCCGCACGGGAAAATACCCCGGAGGTCCGGTCCCGGCCTTCCTGACGGGGCTTTTCCGGCGGCAGGGAGGCCTGCAGGAAAGGCAGTACCCGGTCCGGCAAAAGGGCTAATCCGGGCAGGACGGCAAAAAAGAGTTTCCGCGGCAGCGGCAATAGAATTTTTATTTTTTTTGGCCGGTCCCGCAGGGAAAAGAAGGGAATGTCCGCGGGAAGCTTATGGATGTGCGTCAAAAGGTGTAAACAGGGAAAATACCGGAGCAGGACCCTCGACGGCGGCCACTGCTTTCTTTTTTGCCATTCCGGAAGGGCGGCGTCCGAAAAGAGAAACTTCAAAAAAGGGGAAAAGCGTAACGGGTGTACGTTTCTTATGTGCAAACTACCTATTGTGTATTTTTAGGTAAAAACGCACCTGAAACCACAATATATAGTTGCGCCGGCGGGCCATTTGGTGTATGCTAGGAGTGCAGATTTTGCAGGTGCCCGCCGCAGAAAGGGGGGCCTGCAGGCTTATCAGAGCGCGGGCCCGCGCGGCGCCGCGCCGTCAGGAAAGTTCGGAAAGCCCCGTCAGTTCCCGGTATCCGGATCAGGAGGATCCGCGCTGCCGCCGGGCGGGTGTGCATACAGTGTTTATGGGAGGGGAATCATGGTACAGATCGGAAAACAGGTCATCAAGAGGGATGGCTCGACCGTTTCTTTTGACCGTAATAAAATCGTAGTGGCGATCCAGAAGGCCAACAAGGCCGTCGAGGAGACGGAACGCCTGCCGCAGGACGATATCGAAGCCATCGCTTCGTATGTGGAGGGAAAGAACCGCAAACGCCTGCTGGTGGAAGATATCCAGGATATGGTGGAAAAGCAGATCATGAAGCGCGGCCATTATGCCCTCGCCAAGGCATACATCATCTACCGCTACAACCGGGCGCTCGTCCGCAAGGCGAACACGACGGATGAATCCATCCTGTCCCTGATCAGCAACAAGAACAAGGATGTCATGGAGGAGAACTCCAACAAGAATGCCGTCATGATCTCCACGCAGCGCGACCTGATCGCCGGGGAAGTCTCCCGTGACCTGACCCGCCGCGTCCTGCTGCCGGAAAAGATCTCCAAAGCTCATGATGAGGGCGTCCTGCATTTCCATGATTCCGATTACTTCATCCAGCCGATGATCAACTGCTGCCTCATCAATATCGGCGATATGCTCGACAACGGCACCGTCATGCACGGCAAGATGATCGAGAGCCCGAAGAGCTTCCAGGTGGCCTGCACGGTCATGACCCAGATCATCGCGTCGGTCGCGTCGGCCCAGTACGGCGGCCAGTCCGTGGATGTGTCCCATCTGGGCAAGTACCTGCGCCGGAGCCGCGAGAAGTTCCGCAAGCGGATCCTCGCATCGACGGGCGGCAAACTTGACGAAAAAGAACTGAACGCGATCCTCGATGCCCGGATGAAGGACGAACTGTCCAGCGGCGTCCAGACCATCCAGTATCAGATCAATACCCTGATGACGACGAATGGCCAGTCCCCGTTCGTGACGCTCTTCCTCCATCTGGATCCGAATGATGAATATATCGAGGAAAATGCCCAGATCATCGAGGAGATCCTGAAACAGCGCCTGGAAGGCATCAAGAACGAAGTCGGCATCTACGTGACGCCGGCCTTCCCCAAACTGGTCTATGTGCTGGATGAGAACAACTGCCTGAACGGCGGCAAGTACGACTACCTGACGAAACTGGCTGTGCGCTGCTCCATCAAGCGCATGTATCCTGACTATATCTCGGCCAAGAAGATGCGGGAAAACTACGAGGGGAATGTGTTCTCCCCGATGGGCTGCCGCTCCTTCCTGGTGCCCTGGAAGGACAAGGACGGCCATTACAAGTTCGAAGGCCGCTTCAACCAGGGTGTGGTTTCCATCAACCTGCCCCAGATCGGCATCCTGGCCAAAGGGGACGAGGAAAAGTTCTGGAAGATGCTCGACGAGCGTCTGGAACTCTGCCATGAAGCCCTGATGGTCCGGCACAATGCCCTGAAGGGGATCAAGAGCGACGTTTCGCCCATCCACTGGCAGCATGGCGCCATCGCCCGCCTGAAGCAGGGCGAGACCATCGACAAGCTGCTGGAAGGCGGCTATTCCACGCTGTCTTTGGGCTACATCGGCCTTTACGAATGCACCGTGGCCATGAAGGGTGTCAGCCATACGACGCCGGAAGGCGAGGAGTTCGCTCTCCGCGTGATGAAGCATCTGAACGCGGCCTGCAAGAAATGGCGTGAAGAGTCCGGCCTCGGCTTCTCCCTCTACGGGACGCCGGCCGAATCTCTGTGCTACCGTTTCGCCCGCATCGACAAAGCCCGCTTCGGGTCCATCAAGGACATCACGGACAAGGGCTACTACACCAATTCCTACCATGTGGATGTAAGGGAGCCCATCGACGCGTTCAGCAAGTTCAAGTTCGAGAACCAGTTCCAGCCCATCTCCACGGGCGGCTGCATTTCCTACGTGGAAATCCCGAACATGAAGAAGAACCCGACCGCCATCGAGGATCTGGTCCATTTCATCTACGACAATATCCAGTACGCCGAATTCAACACGAAATCCGACTACTGCCAGGTCTGCGGTTTTGACGGGGAAATCAAGATCAACGACAATCTGGAATGGGAATGCCCGCAGTGCCATAACAAGGATCAGCGCAAGATGAACGTCGTGCGCCGGACCTGCGGCTATCTGGGTGAGAATTTCTGGAATGTCGGCAAGACCAAGGAAATCAAATCGAGGGTATTACATTTATAAAAGGGGTGTTTGCGTTGAATTACGCAGCCATCAAGAAAACTGATGTGGCAAACGGTCCGGGCGTGCGGGTGTCCCTGTACGTCAGCGGCTGCAGGCATCACTGCAAGGGCTGTTTCAACCAGGAGACCTGGGATTTTTCCTACGGCAGGCCTTTTGGCATGGCCCAGGTGAACGAGATTCTGGAGGCGCTCGAACCGGATTACATCCGCGGCTTCTCCCTTTTGGGCGGGGAACCCTTCGAACCTGAGAACCAGCTGGTGCTGGTGGGGCTGCTGCGGCACATCCGGGAACGGTATCCCAAAAAGACGATCTGGTGCTACAGCGGGTACCTGCTGGATTCGCAGATCCTGTCGGGCCATCTGGGCGATCCGGAAGTGACGCGCGAAATGCTGAGCTACCTGGATATCCTGGTGGACGGAGAATTCGTCGAAGCCGAAAAGGACCTGAACCTCCGTTTCAAGGGCAGCCGGAACCAGCGGATCATCAATGTGCCGGAAACGCTCCGCAAAGGCGAGATCGTCCTCTGGGGCGGCAGGGAATTTGCCTGAGCGGAAAAAACTCCGGATGCGGAAAGATCATCAAATAAAAAGGGAAAAGTATTATTGCGAGCGGGAATCCTGTCCTGTGGCCAAAAGCCGCGCGGCGGACGGGGGTTCCCGCTCCTGTGCTTCCCGCTATCTCACGCGGGCAGGGGGAAGGGCCGGATCCGGGGCGAATCTGTGAAATGGTCCGGAGCCTTCTTGCAAACGGCGGGCAACATGGTACAATACGATGTATGACAGGCTGAAAGCTGTCAATTCAAAAAAGGAGATGATCCCATGGATATAATGTCTATGACAGAAGCAGAGCTGGAACAGCAGTGCATCGAATGGAGGCGCTGGTTCCACCGCCACCCGGAAATCAGCACGAAGGAGGAGCGGACTTCGGAAAAGATCCGTGGCATCCTCTCCGAACTGGGACTGGATCCAGTTCGCGGCCAGGGCCATTACGGTCTTGCAGCGACCCTCAAAGGAGCGAAGCCCGGCCCGATGATTGCACTGCGGGCCGATATGGACGCCCTGTCGGTAAGCGAAGAGACCGGACTGCCCTTTGCTTCGGAAAATCCGGGCGTCATGCATGCCTGCGGCCATGACGTCCATATGACGACTCTTTTGGAGACGATCCTCCGCCTCCTGCGCCGGAGGGATGAGATCGAAGGCAGCATCCGCATCCTCTTCCAGCCGTCCGAGGAGCTTTCTCCCACCGGCGGTGCCCGCTATATGCTGGATGACGGATTCCTGGAAGATGTCAAAGCGGTCTTCGGCCTCCATGTGTGGCCCAATTATCCGGTCGGCCGGATCGGCGTCAAGGCGGGTGCCCTGATGGCGGGTTCGGACCGGATCCGCGTAAAGATCAAGGGCCGCACGGCCCATGCCGGCCATCCCCATGAAGGGATCGATGCCATCATGGCAGCGGCGGACTTCCTGCAGCAGGTGAGCCACATCGTGGCGCGGCGCATCAGCCCCCTCGATACAGCGACCATCAACATCGGGACCATCCACGGCGGCTCCCGCTACAATGTGCTGCCCGGCTCGGTGGAGATGGAAGGGACCATCCGGACGCTCGACGAGACGACGCGGAACCATATCCCCGAGTGGATCAAAGGCATCCTGGAAGGCCTGAAGGCAGGAAGCGGCATCGACTATGAGTTCGACTATTTCCGCGGCTACCCCGTGGTCATGAACTGGCCCGTCCCGGCAAGGCTCGTCGCCGAGACGGCCCGCAAAGTCCTCGGCGAGGGCGGTGTCGAACCCCATGTCAGTCCCGATTTGACAGCGGAGGATTTCGGCGTCTACCTGACCGAGGTCCCCGGTGCGTTCCTGTGGCTGGGCTGCGGTACGCCGGGCGAACCCGTCTACGGACTGCACAATGCCAAATGCAGCCCCAATGAACAGGCACTCATCACGGGATCCCGTCTGATGAGTCAACTGGCAATCGATGCATTGAAAGCTCTGAATTCCGGAGAGGACTTCAGCAGAAAGGACTGACTTCCGGCAAAAACTGCAGCGGAAGTTCGTGAGGTGAATGGAATGAAGATCATGGTAATCGGCGGCGGCGGTGTCGGCGGATATATCACGGCATATCTCGACAAATACTGCCCCGGCGAAGTCACACTTGCAGAACGAGGCAAACATAAGGAGTATATGGAAGCTCACGGTATTTCCGTGTACAGTGAGGCCCTGGGAGACCGGCTGGTGAAAGTCCCCGTGACCGATCAGCCAGCCCGGGCGGGCGTACAGGATATCATCTTCATCTGCGTCAAGGCAGATTCCCTGGAGGAAGCGCTGAAGAACATCGCCCCCGCCGTGGATGACGGGACGATCCTCGTGCCGCTGATGAGCGGCGCCGAACATGAACGCTGGATCCGCCGCACCCTGGATAAGGGCATCATCGTCGATACGGCGCTTTATATCCACAGCGAGATGGCGGACGACTATTCCATCCACCAGCACGGCAAAGTGGTCCGCATCTACATCGGCTCCGAGGACCATGAGGCCCTGGAGGAGATCCACGAGCTGCTGAACCATCCGGGCCTCCGGGCCTATCAGGCGGTCGACATCCGCCTGGAGACCTGGGAGAAATATGTCTTCAATTTTGCCTACAACCTGGTGACGGCCTATTACGGCATGCCGCTCGGAAAAGTCCTGGAGCAGCCCGACGCGGAAAGCATCATCCACCAGCTGCTGGAGGAAGTCTGTGCCGTGGCGGATGCCATGGGGATCATCCTGCCGAACCGCATCGGAGAGACCCAGTACCGCCGCATCCTTACGAAGGAGGACCGGACCTCGACGCCGTCCCTCGCCCTGGACATCGCAAGAGGCCGGGAAGGGGAGCTCGATATGTTTTCCGGCTTTTTGCTGCGCATGGCGAAACGCTGCCATGTGTCCGTGCCGATGACGGAAAAAGTGGATAGGAAGATCCGTGAGCGCCTGGCAGCTGTCCGGAAGGAGAAAGGCTTATGAAAATCGTCTTCATCGGCGACAGCCTCGTGAGCTGTCCCAACGTGCCGCTTGCCGAAGCCTGGCCCGAGCTGGCGGCCCGGAAGCTGTCCTTCCGGGCTGTGAACAACGCCGCCGGCGGGCGCCTGACCCTGGTGATGCGGGGCATGTTCCGTTCGGACGTGGCGGCGGAAGAGCCCGACGGGGTGTTTGTCCTCTGCGGGACGAACGATATCCTGCTCGATGAACCGCTGGCGAAGATCCGGGAGAACATCACGGTGACGCTCGATCAGGCGGCCGCAGCGAAGATCCCCATGATCATCCTGGGCAAGCCCCATCTGACCCGTCCGGAGAGCACCGATGCGGGCTGGCAGGTCCCGAGCGAATTCGCTCAGCATAATGCAGCCCTGACGGAGTACCGGGCCTTCCTGGATGAGGAGGCGGCCCGGCGGGATCTCCCCGTGCTCGATCTGGAACCCATCCTGGCGGAGGGGGAGAAGGCCGCGGGCCATTCCCTCTTCTGTGACGGGCTCCATCCCACGGCGGAGGGAGATGCGCTGATCGCGGACGCTTTTGTCCGTCTGCTGCAGACGCATTTCGGAGACCGTTTATGACGGGGCCGGGAAATGCGCCGGTCACGATGACCCGTTCGGTCATGCTCTCCATGGCCAATTCGGCGGGGAACCTCTTCGGCGGGCGCCTGATGGCCTGGATGGATGAACTGTCCGGCATCACGGCACACCGCTTCGTCCATACGCGGGTCACGACGGCGGCAGTCCGCTCGATGAATTTCTATGTCCCCATCCACTACGGCCGGGTGCTGCAGCTGGAGGGCCGCGTCATCCGTGTGGGCGGCGCTTCCATGGATGTGGAGATCAAAGCCCTGCTCGAGCCGGAGGAGGAGGACGGGCCCTGGATCACTGCCGCGGACGCGGTATTTGTCTATGTATCCCTGAGCGAGGAAGGCCGTCCCATGCGGATCCGGCGCAGCCTCGACGGGTCGGAACGGGTTTGAGGGGCAGCGTACGGCTGCCCCGGTGTGGAGGTCCATATGATCTATTATTTTTCCGGAACCGGGAATTCCTGGCACGTGGCCCGGCTCCTTGCCAAAGCGCTCGGTGAGCGGACCGCGCCCGTGGATCCTGCCGGGACGGAGCTTACGGAGGCGCTGACGGGACTTGTCTTCCCCGTCTATTTCGGGGAGATCCCGCGTCCTGTGCGTTCCTTCCTGGAACGGAGCCGCTTTGCCCCTGAGGGATACTTCTTCAGCGTGGGCACCTGCGGCAGTACGATCGGTTCTTCCCTGCAGACGGTGGACGCCCTGCTGCGGGCCAAAGGCCGGCAGCTCGATTACGGGGCCCGCCTTGCCATGGTGGCAAACAGCACGCCCGCGGCCCGCAGCCATATCCACTATGCGGTGGAAAAGCTGGACGGCGAAGCGGCCGCGGTCAAGGCAATCGCAACAGCAGTCTGGGACCGCGTGGAGGACCGCAGCCTCTGCCGGTCCTCCCTTATGGGAAGCCTCTTCCGGACCGCTCCGGGGCAGGCCTTCCAGCGCTGGTTCTTTAAGCTTTCCGTGCTGCCGGAGCGCTGCACGGGCTGCGGGCTCTGCGTCGGCCTCTGTCCCGCCGCCAATATCAGCCTTGCCTCGGGTAAGGCCGTGCACGGACAAAACTGTGCCGAATGCCTCGCCTGCCTGCATGCCTGCCCGGTCCAGGCAGTTACCGTGCGGGGGCGGGAGATCCTGCCCGAAGACCAGTATCACCATCCCGGTGTGACCTGGGATGAGCTCAAAAAAGCACGGACCCTGCAGGAATAAAAATGAAATAAAAATCAGGAAGGAGCTTTCTCCCGGCCGGCTGGCCGGAGGAAAGCTCCTTTGTCACAATGTGGAATTGTCTCTTCAGCGCTTTTCCGTGCTGCGCGAGGGCGCGGCGGAGGCACCGTACCAGATGTAGAGCAAAAAGCAGGCAGCCACGCAGAGCCATTTGATCAGCACGCCCGTGCCCTGTTTGACGAACATGTCGTAGTAGCCTTTCAGATAGATGGTCAGGATGAAGACGGGCAGCACGTACATCAGGTATCGCTGGACGGAATAGGGCATCTTGGCGCCCGCGCCGGCGTTCGCTTCCTGCAGGAAGCTTTCCCAGGTCCAGCCGTTCTTCTTGGTGCAGAAGAGCACGAAGGCGAGGCTGCCGAGGGGCAGGAGATTGTTGGAGACGATGAAATCCTCCAGGTCGAGCACTCCCGTGCCGGGGCCCAGCGGCTGGAAACCGGACCACAGGTTGAAGCCCAGTACACAGGGGATGCTGAGGCAGGTCACGAGGAAGCCGTTGATGAGGATGCTCTGCCGGCGGTCCCAGCCGAAGAGGTTGCGGCCGAAAGCGATGATGTTCTCAAAGACCGCGATGACCGTCGAAAGCGCCGCAAAAGAGAGGAATACGAAGAAACAGGAGCCCCAGAGCTGCCCGCCCGGCATCCGGGCGAAGAGATTCGGGATGGTGAGGAAGATCAGGCTCGGGCCCGCGTCCGGTTTGATCCCGTAGGCAAAACAGGCCGGGATGATGATGAAACCCGCCATCAGAGCGACGAAAGTGTCGAGCGCCGTGATGGTCACAGCCTCTCCGAAGAGACTGCGGCCCGGCGGCAGATAGGCGCCGAAGATCAGCATGGCGCCGATCCCGATGGACAGCGTGAAGAAAGCCTGGCTCATGGCAGCGAAGATCACATTGCCCCAGCCGAGCCGATCCAGGGTCTCGAAATTGGGGACCAGATAGAACCGGATGCCTTTTTCCGCGCCTTCCAGGAAGACCGAGTGGACGGCCAGCACGATCATCAGGAGGAGCAGGGCCACCATCATGAATTTGGAGATCCGTTCCACACCGTCCTTGATGCCGAAGTAGCAGACGGCAAATCCCAAAAAGCAGGCCACCGCCATCCAGAGCAGCATCGTGGGAGCGCTGCCCAGCATGCTGCCGAAAGCTGCCGCCACAGCCTGCGTGGAGGCACCGGTGAACGCGCCTTTCAGGTGGAGATAGCAGTAATAGAGCATCCAGCCCGTCACCGTGGTATAGTACATCATCAGCATATAGCAGCCGACGATGCTGATCCATTTGAAATGGTGCCAGCGCGTGCCGGGCGGTTCCAGGACGTCGAAGCTCCTTGCCGCGCTGCGGCGGCTGCTCCGGCCGATGGCGAATTCGCAGACCATGACGGGGATCCCCATGATCAGCAGGAAGACCAGATAGATGAGGATGAAGGCGGCACCGCCGAACTGGCCGCACAGGTACGGGAATTTCCAGACATTGCCGATCCCGATGGCACAGCCGGCGGAAACGAGGATGAAGCCGAGTCTTGTCGCAAATGAATCCATAGGAGTATTGTTGTCTGTCATTATGTCGTCCTTTTTATTTTAGAAATTTTACGGAAATCAGCCGTGCGTCCCTGCGTTTCAGCGGGGCTTGCCGGGCTGCACCGGAGTCGGCGGCACCACCGTGCTGCCGGGCTGATGCTGCACAGGTGCCTGCACACTGCCCTGAGGAGCATGCGGGATGGATCCCGGCGGCAGTTTGCTCCCGTTTTGCGGGAAAGGATTCGGCTTTGGCAGGACGGGCTGCTGGGCATTCTGCTGTTTTTCGTATTTGCGGAGGGCCCGGGCCTTGTCGGCCTGATTCAGTTTGACGGCCTGTTCGATCCGTGCTTTTTCTGCCTCGTACCGGCTCACGTAGCGGCGCCAGACAAAGAGGCCCCCGGCAAGGGCCGCGATCAGGAACAGCGATATGATCTTGATGACATTGTTCTTTTTGGGATTTTCATCATTTCCGCCCTGCTTCCGGCGGCTCAGTTCATTCCAGGGAAACACCAAGGTGAAGTCCCCTCCTTTCTGTACGGCAATATATAACACTATTTTACTATTCTTATACAAAAATAGGAATAGGTTCCGCTGAAGAGCCCGCCGGGACGGGGGAAGCGGAGGCGAAAGCCCCGGTATTTGTATGGAACGATACAGATATCGGAATTTTCAAAAATCGGACGCCCCGACAGTTGTCCCTGTGGGAAGGAAAGGAGTCCGTCCATCCGGTCCTTTCCGGCAGGGCAGAAAACTCCGCCGGCTTTTGCGGGACGGCGGGGGAACCTTGTGTTATAATCTTACAATGAACACTATTGCAGCAGGAAGGCAGATGGGGAAATATGAAAAAACTGGATTACGGGGATGTCCATGTGGGCAGGAATATCTTCAATTCGGCGCTGCCGCTGATGATCGCCCAGTTCCTGATGCTCCTTTACAATATCGTCGACCGTTTCTATATCGGCCGCATCGAGGGCATCGGGACCGTGGCGCTGGGGGCCGTCGGGTTCTGCTTCCCCGTCATCCAGCTGATCACGGGCGTGACGAATCTCTTCGGGCTGGGCGGCTCGCCTCTTTTCGGCATGGCCCTGGGAGAAAAGCGGCCGGAAAAAGCCGGGCAGATCGTCAATACGGCCTACCGCTGTCTCTGCCTCAGCGCGGCGGCGATCCTCGTTTTCGGGGAGCTCCTGGCACCGGAGATCCTGACGCTCTTCGGAGCGGAAGGGGAAGCGCTCCGGTACGGCCTGCCGTATCTCCGGATCTATCTGCTGGGCACCCTCTTTGTCATGGTGGCGGGCGGCCTGAACCCGTACATCACGGCGCAGGGCTTTCCCCGGGCGGGCATGGTGTCCGTCGTGATCGGCGGCGCGGCCAATCTCATCCTCGATCCCCTCTTCATCTTCGGGCTCGGCCTCGGTGTCAGCGGCGCTGCCTGGGCGACGGTCCTTTCCCAGCTGCTTTCCGTCCTCTACTGCCTGCATTTTTTTGCAGCGCCCGAAAGTCTGTACAAGCTCCGGCTCATCCCGCGGAAGGGGGAGGCGGCCCTGCGCTATGCCGGGGATATCGCCGCCCTCGGCGTCGTGCCCTTCATCATGCAGGCGACGAACAGCCTCGTCTCCATTGCGGCGAACCATGAGCTGATGATCTGGGGCGGACCCCTCTATGTATCGGCGATGACCATCGTCATGGCCGTGCGTTCCATGATGGAGGTCGCGGCCAATTCCATTGCCCAGGGTGCCGCGCCGCTCATCAGCTACAATTACGGGGCCCGGGACGCGGGCAAGATCCGCTCGGGGATCCGGATCATGACCCTCGCCAACGTGGGCTACACGCTGATCGTCTGGATCCTGCTGGCCCTCTTCCCGGCCTTCTTCTCGGGCATCTTCACTTCCGATGAGACTCTGAACGCAATTACCATCCCGGCCCTGCACATCTACTTCTTCGCATTTGTGTTCCAGGCCCTGCAGTTTTCCGGGCAGAACGTCTTCCGTGCCATGAATAAGCGCAGACAGGCACTGTTCTTCAGCATCTTCCGCAAGGTGATCCTGGTCGTTCCCCTGACCCTGCTGCTGCCCCACCTCTGGGGCCTCGGCAGTGACGGTGTGTTCCTGGCGGAACCGGTCTCGAACTTCCTCGGCGGGACGCTCTGCTATGTGACCATGTGGCGCACGATCTCGCGGGAACTGGCGGACTGGCCGGAGCCGCAGCAGGCATGAACCCCGTGCAGCCTGCCGGGACTTTTCTCCGGGCAGGCCTTTTTTCCGGACAGTGCAGGCGGGGATTTCGATTTTTCCGTCCCGTTGTGGTATAATCTATGACCATCGAAAGGATTCACAGCAGAAAGGAACCGCATGGATAAAAAATATTTCTTCTTCGATATCGATCAGACCCTCGGCCTTGGCATCACCCAGGTCGTACCGCCGGATGCCCAGGCATGCCTCGATGCCCTGCAGGCAGCGGGCCATTTCGTGGCGCTCGCGACGGGACGGATCCAGTGCGATGCCGCCGCCTTTGCCCAAAAGCACGGCATCCGCTCCCTCGTCGCTGACGGGGGCAACAGCCTGACGGTGGATGGCCGCATCCTCTATATGGAAGGCCTGCCGCTTGCGCCGGTCAAGGCGCTCCTCCACTGCCTGACGGATCTGGGCCGTCCCTGGGCCGTCGTGCGGGACAATACGATGGACCGCTATACGCCCTATGCGGATTATCCCCGCAGGGACAGATTCAATTATATGAAGACTCGTGTGGAGCCCGTCGCCATCGATTCCCTGACGACGGTGTACAAGGTGACCTATGCCCGGGAGGAAGAGGGCGAGGAGGCGGCGCCGCAGTTCGGCCTGCCCCATCTGCCGTACATCGACCATACGTATCTTGTGGAGCCCGTGGACAAGGGCCTTGGCGTGGAACGGATGATGGAGCGCCTCGGGGCGGATCCCCGGGATGCTGTCGTCTTCGGGGACGGCCTGAATGACATCGCCATGTTCCGGCCGCCTTTTTTCTCCATCGCCATGGGGAATGCCCGGCCCGAACTGAAGGCCCGGGCTGACTATGTGACGGATCCCGTCGATCAGGGCGGAGTGGCGAACGCGTGCCGCCATTTCGGCTGGATCAGATAAGGAGGGAGAGGCCTTGAAAAAGGGGTTTGGAAAATACCGGGCGCTCGTCGCAGGCCTTGTGGGGAGCCTCTTTGTGCTGAGCGGGTGCTTTGCCCTGGGATACCACGGTGCGGATGCCCTGCCGGGAAAGGAAAGGCCCGTGGCGTCCGTGGGGAATACGGAATGGAAGGAGTCCCCGCAGCAGGTCCCGGAAAAACCGAAGGATAAAGCCGGGAAAACGCAGCCCCCGGCCGCGGCAAAACCGGCGGTGCTCGATCCTGCCGCAGTTTACCGGATCGTCGTCGATAAGAGCGAGCACAGGTTCTATCTCTATCAGGGTGATACCCTTGTGCGCGACTGGCCCTGTGCCGTCGGCCGCGGCGGGCTGGGGCAGAAACAGCGCCGGGGCGACAACATGACGCCGGTCGGTACGTTCCGGGTGGACGAGATCGATGACGCATCAACCTGGACCCATGATTTCGGCGACGGCAACGGGGAGATCGCCGGCGCGTACGGCCCCTGGTTCCTGAGCCTCGATACGGAGGCCCTGAGCGGCGGCCGCTGGGACGGGATCGGCATCCACGGGACCCACGACCCGGCAAGCCTCGGGACGGACGCGTCCGAAGGCTGCGTCCGCCTCGCCAACAAGAATCTCGAAGAACTGCACCGCATCGCCCGTGTGGGGATGACGGTGGAGATCAGGGACTGACGCAGCGCGTCAGGCTGCAGCATCCTGCAGCCTGTCAGCTGCCCGGAAGATCCGCAGGGTTTTCCGGGCAGCTGTTTTTTTTCGGGCAGGAAAGACCGGATCCGGATCCTGCTGCTGCGTATTACCCGCTGTAAGCTGACAGATAGACCCTGTTTTTTGCAGGGTCCCCTTCTTGACTAATTTTTCTGCAGCCTCCGGCAGCGGAAAAAAGGACATTTTATAAAACTAATAAATATAATTATTATTAAAAAATAGCATGATAAATACTGGACTTTCTGTTAAATTAGAGTTGACTTTTCTTTGACCTTCATATATCATAATCAATAATAATGATGATTATTAGTTTTAAGACGTGTCCTCCCGGAGGCGCGGACGAATAAGCAGGGGAGATGATTTTATGTACAGTGCGACAGAACTTGCCAAGATCCTCAGAGACAACGGCTGCAAAGTGACTCCGCAAAGACTCGTCGTCTATGACATGCTGGCGCATACGAAAGAACATCCGACGGCCGAGATGATCTATGAGAAGGTCCGTCAGCAGTATCCGACCATGAGCTTCGCCACGGTCTATAAATCCGTGGAGATCTTCAGCAAACTGGGGATCATCCAGGTCCTGAACACGGGCGAGGACAGTTTCCGGTACGATGCCAACACGTCGGAACATCCGCACATCAGATGCATCAAGTGCGGCCGGGTGTGCGACGCCCCCCATCTGGAGGCCAAGGCCGTGGAGGATATGGTTGCCGCCGAGACCGGCTTTGAGGTGAAGGGCCATCAGTTCTATTTCTATGGAGTGTGCCCTGACTGCCGCGAAAAAAAATAAAACGACTGACCGGGGACCGCTGCGGTCCCCGGCCTGAGCAAAAGAAGCTGTGAAGAAATGAGAGGTCATTTCTTTACAGCTCTTTTTTCTTCGCGGTCTGCGACCTGCGGCTGGCTTCCCCCTCCCCTGATTTGACATCGATTTTTTGGCAAAATGTCACAAATACAGGGATACGCTTTGCAGAGGATTTGTTATAATGGGGCAAATATTATAGAATAGAAAGGTAATATGATAAGATACAGCAGGAGTAAATGACAGATTATGCGGACTCATTTTGAAATCGATTTGCTCGCCAGCGGGAGCCGGGGGAATTCCGCTCTGATCCGGGCCGGACAGACGGCGATCCTCATCGACGCGGGGATCTCCTGCCGCCGGATCGTCCAGGGCCTTAAAAGCTGCGGCCTTTCACCGGACGCGCTGAGCGGGATCTTCCTGACGCACGAGCATAAGGACCATGTGGCCGGACTGGATGTGTTCTGCCGGCATTACCGGGAAGTGCCCGTGTTCGCCAATGAACGGACCTGGGAATCCCTGCCCGTGCGCCGTCAGATGGACCGTTCCCAGATGCGGGTCATCCCCCGGGGCTGCTCGCTGGGGAACCTGCGGATCGAAACGTTCCATATCCCCCACGACGCGGCGGATCCTGTCGGCTATGAGATCTTCTACGGGGACGAGAAATGCACCTATCTGACCGACTGCGGCGCCGTGACCGATGTCTGCCGCCGCGCCGCCGACGGGGCTGCGGCCCTTGTACTCGAGGCGAACCACGACGAGACCATGCTGCGGGAAGGCCCGTATCCGATGGACCTGAAGCGGCGGATCCTGGGGCAGGAGGGCCACCTTTCGAACGCCACGGCCGCCCGTCTGCTGACGGAGCTGGACCGTCCGCCGGCGGAGGTGTTCCTGGCCCATCTGAGCGAGGTCAACAATACGCCGGAGACCGCGTACCATACGGTGGCGGACCAGCTCGAGACGGCGGGCCTGGGCCATCGGGTGGAGCTTTATGTGGGCTCCCAGCGCCGCCTCGTCAGCAATGTGAAAGAAAGGGAGGGGAGAGCATGAAAAAAAAGATGCTTGCCTGGGCGCTGGCACTTGCTGCGGCATTCCCCTCCCCGGCCCTGGCAGAAACGGCTGCCCCGGCCGCGCCGCCCGCGGCGGAGACTGCGGCGGGAGCGGTGCTGACACCGGGCCAGGCCGAGGAAGCAAGGCAGAAGGCCCTCGAGGAGGAGGCCGAACGCTCCCGCAAATACGGCGCGAGCCTCAGCGAATGCCTCCGTCTCAGCAAGGACAATAAGAAATACGAGGACCTGTCGCCCCTGCCCCCGGTGACGGAGCCGATGGAGGTCCTCGATTCGATGGTCCTCGGCATGGCCGACGGCCGGGTCAAATCGGTCAACATGGTGCTGCGCCGGGCCCGGAAGGCAAAGGATGCCGCGAAAGTGGAAGTGGGGAAACCGACCCTTGTCTTTTATGCCGTCGATACGGACAACGCCGATGTGAAGAACGTACAGGGCAAGGAACTTTCCGTGGCGATCGAATTCGTCGGGGCGCACCGCCGGGAGTGCAGCCGGATCTTTTCCTACGTACTGCGCTGCTATATCCATGATCCTCAGAAGGATACGTATGAATGTGTCGACGCCGAAGATCTTGCAAGGAAAAAGGTCAAAATCGACAGCCTGGAGGATTTCCTCAAGGCTCCGCGGCAGCCCGTCATCAAAGGCGGGCGGGACTGGGAAATCGCGGAACTGATTTTCCATAAACCGGCAGCAGCGGCTGCCAGACCGGATGCTTCCGGAACGCATGCAAAGGAGTGAACAGCATGAAACAGACAATTGTCAAGAAAACGATGGCCGCCCTGCTGGCCATGTCATTTACGATGAGCTTCATCACGATGGGATGCAGTTCTGCCGGCAAAGCCAAGACGGCGGAGCAGCCTTCCAAGGCTGCTGTGCAGCAGCAGGAACAGATGCAGGAAGCGGAAAAGAAGATGAGCTCGGCGCGCAATACGCCGATCGTGCAGGCCGCCAAGAAGGTGGGCCCCGCCGTCGTGGGCATCACGAACAAAGCCCTCGTCCGGGATTACTTCAACCGGACCCAGATGGTGGAGAAGGGCTCCGGTTCCGGCGTCATCTACAGCAAGGACGGGCTGATCGCCACGAATAACCATGTCGTCGAAGGCGCGCAGGAAATCGTCGTCAGCCTGGCGGACGGCACCACCTACAACGGCAAGGTCCTGGGCACGGATCCGACGACGGATCTGGCCGTGGTCAAGATCGACGCCAAGAATCCGCTCACCGTGGCCGAATTCGGTGATTCCGATTCCCTGATGGTCGGCGAACCGGCCATCGCCATCGGCAACCCGCTGGGCATGGAATTCCGCGGGTCCGTCACGGCCGGCGTCATCAGCGCCCTGAACCGTTCCGTCGATGTGGGCGAGCGCCGCTTCAAACTGATCCAGACGGACGCGGCCATCAACCCCGGCAACTCCGGCGGGGCCCTGGTCAACGCGGACGGACAGGTCATCGGCATCAACAGTGCCAAGATCGCGGCAAGCGGCGTCGAGGGGATCGGCTTTGCCATCCCGATCAACGAAGCCAAGCCCATCCTGGAGGAACTTGCCAAGAACGGCCGTGTGGCCCGTCCGTACCTGGGCGTCAGCCTCATCGATGAAGATACGGCGAAACGGTTCGGCATCGGACTGGATCTGCGGGGTGGACTCTTTGTAGCCAAATTGTTTCAGGATGGTCCTGCCTATAAGGCTGGCATCAGACCTAATGACATTATTACAAAGTTTAATGGAAAGAGTGTCAAGTCTGTTGCAGACCTTCGGGAACTTCTGAACAAGTGCAAGATCGGCGATCAGGTCCCTGTGACGGTCCTGCGGGGCGATGAGGAAGTCGACCGTGTGGTGACGCTCACGGAGATGCCGAAGGTGGACCAGTGATCCGGATCACCCTGGCCTGCGCCGGCAAACTGAAAGAAGAATACCTGAAAGCAGCCGAGGCGGAATTCCGGAAACGCCTCGGCGCTTACTGCCAGCTGGACATTTCCGTGATCACGGAGGAGAAGATGCCCGAAAACGCATCGCCCGCCGAAGCGCAGCAGATCCTGCGCCGGGAGACGCAGCGCCTGTTGAAGATCATCCCGGAGCATGCCTATGTGATCCTGCTCGACCTCAAAGGAAAGGAAATCTCCTCGCCCGCACTGGCGGCAAAAATGGAGAGCCTCATGCTGGGCGGGGTCAGCCATCTGGCTTTTGTCATCGGCGGTCCCTTCGGGTATACGGATGAGCTGCGGCAGAGGGCCGATTTCCGCTGGTCCTTCTCGCCGCTCACCTTTACGCATCAGATGATCCGCATCCTCCTGCTGGAGCAGATCTACCGGGCTTTCAAGATCATGCGGAAAGAAAAATATCACCATTAAGGACGGGAAAACTGTTATGAGAAGACGTGTCGACCTGCATATCCATACGCTTGCCTCCGACGGCAGCTGGACGCCCGAAGAGGCGGTCCGGGCCGCGGTCCGGGCCGGTCTCGGCATCATGGCTGTGACGGACCACGATTCCGTCGCCAGTGTGGCCGCCGCGCGGGAACTGGCAAAGGAAGCCGGCATCGAGTGCATCCCCGGCGTGGAGATGTGCAGCACCTTCCGGGGGCACTGCTTCCACATCCTGGGCTACGGCATCGATGTCGAAAATGCCCGTCTGCTGGAACATCTGGATCACAATACGCGGCTCCTCGACGAGACGGACGAAGCGGCCATCGGGATCCTTGCCCGGGAGGGCTGGCCCGTTTCCGTGGAGGAATACCGGGCCTACCGGTATGATCCGGCGCGGGGCGGCTTCAAGGCGCTTTTTTACCTTGTCGACAAGGGCCTCTGCCGGGATGTGAAAGATTTCTTCGCCCGCATCTTCGTAAAGGAACGGGGCCTCGATTTCCCCGTGTTCCCGGGCATCGAAGAAACGGTGGCCACGATCCACGGTGCGGGCGGCCGGGCGCTGCTGGCGCATCCGGCGAGCCATTTCCACGGACCGGGCCTTGCGGCGACGCTTAAGACCATAGGAAAGAAGCCCCTGGACGGCTTTGAATGCTACCACACCGCGCACAGCGCGGAAGATACGGCGGCCCTTACGGCGTACTGCCGGGAGCACCATAAACTGATCAGCGGCGGCAGCGACTGCCATGGCCGTTTCGTGGACGGCCGCATCATCGGCCGCCCCGTGATCTATGAGGACGAGATCCGCCTGCACTGAACAGCTGCCGCTCTGCTTCCAGAGCGGCCCTGCCGGCAGGTCCGGGGCGGGAGAGGCCCCGGACCTGCGCAAAAGCTGCGGCGGGAGCCGTCATTTTGCCGCGCGGATATGATACAATATAAGAGACCACATCGTACAAAAACGCACCTCGGGAGAAGGGGCGTTTTCGTTTCTCCATGAAAGAGAGGGAACAGCATGGAAAAAGCAAAAGTGTATATGACGGATTTCCGCGTGCCCGTAGGGACGAGCCTGCCGCAGAAGCTGCAGAAACTCTGCCGCCTCGCCGGCATGAAGGACATCGATTTCGAAGGCAAATTCACGGCGATCAAGATGCATTTCGGGGAACTGGGCAACCTGGCGTCCCTGCGCCCGCAGTATGTCAAGGCGGTGGCAGATCTCGTCAAAGAATTCGGCGGCAAGCCTTTTTTGACGGACTGCAACACCCTGTATCCGGGCAGCCGCAAAAATGCCCTGGATCACCTCTACTGCGCCGCCATGAACGGCTACAACATGGTGACCACGGGCTGCCAGGTCATCATCGCGGACGGCCTGCGCGGCACGGATGAAGTCGAAGTGCCCGTCGCCGGCGGGGAATATGTCAAGTCCGCCAAGATCGGCCGGGCCATCATGGATGCGGACGTCTTCATCAGCCTGGCCCATTTCAAAGGGCATGAAGCCACGGGCTTCGGCGGAGCCATCAAGAATATCGGCATGGGCTGCGGCAGCCGGGCCGGCAAGATGGAGCAGCATTCCTCCGGCAAACCTGTCGTCGATGAAAAGCTCTGCCGCGGCTGCCGGCGCTGCGCCAAAGAGTGCGGCTCCGACGCCATCACCTATGAGGGCAATAAGGCCCATATCCATGAGGATCTCTGCAAGGGCTGCGGCCGCTGCATCGGCGCCTGCGCCTTCGACGCCATCAGCAATCAGCAGTGGGATGCCAATGAGCTGCTGGACCGCAAGATGGCCGAATATGCCAAGGCCGTCTGCGACGGGCGTCCCTGCTTCTATATCAACCTCATCGTGGACGTGTCGCCCAACTGCGACTGCCACGGCGAAAACGATGCGCCCATCCTGCCGAACCTCGGCATGTTCGCGTCCTTCGACCCCGTTGCCCTCGACCAGGCCTGTGCCGATGCCTGCCTCAGTGCGACGCCGCTGCCCAACAGCCAGCTGGCGGACAACCTTGCCAAGCCGGAATGGCACTGCCACCACGACCATTTCCTCGACAGCAACCCCCGCATCGACTGGCAGACCACGCTGGAACAGGCGGAGAAGATCGGCCTGGGTACGCGGCAGTATGAGCTTGTCGTGATGAAATAACGGGAGCGCTCCATGTCAGACTATCAGATCAGCCCGGTCTACCCCGGCGACAAACGGACCCTGGCCCAGGTGGAAGCCCTGCTCGAGCAGGAGGGCATCCGCCTCGACCCGCATCTGGACTATACCTGCGTCATGTTCGACGAAAACTACAAAGCCATCGCCACGGGCAGCTGCTTCGGCAATACCCTGCGCTGCATGGCCGTCAGTTCCGAGCATCAGGGCGAGGCGCTGATGAACGAGATCGTGTCCCACCTGATGCAGTATGAGTACGAACGGGGCTACATCCACCTCTTCCTCTATACGAAATGCAGCTCCGCCAAATTCTTCCGGGACATGGGCTTCCATGAGATCGCCCGCGTGGAGGGTCTCGTCGTCTTCATGGAACGGGAGACGGACGGCTTCAGGAAGTATCTGGAAGGGCTGGAAAAACAGCCGGACGGGAGCGGGCGCGTCGCTGCCATCGTGATGAACGCCAATCCCTTCACCCTGGGGCACCGCCATCTTGTGGAAAAAGCGGCGGCCGAAAACGACTGGGTCCATCTCTTCATGGTGAGCGAAGACGCAAGCTACTTCCCCTATGCGGTCAGAAAGCGCCTGATCGAGGAAGGAACGGCGGACCTCAAGCACATCATCTGCCATGACAGTGGCCCCTACATCATCAGCAATGCGACCTTCCCGAGCTATTTCCAGAAGGACAGCGACGCGGTGATCGAAAGCCATGCCCGGCTGGATCTGGCCGTCTTTGCCCGGATCGCCGCGCACCTCGGGATCACGGCCCGCTACGTCGGGGAGGAACCGACGAGCCGGGTGACCCGCCGCTACAACGAGATCATGGCGGAGGAACTCCCCAAAGCGGGCATCGCCTGCCGCATCATCCCGCGCAGCACTACGAAAGGCGGCGTGACCGTCAGTGCCTCCACGGTGCGCCGGGCTCTCCATGACGGGGACTGGGATACGGTCCGGAGCATGGTGCCCGAGCCGACCTGGCAGTTCCTGCAGAGCGCCGAAGCGCAGCCCATCATCGAGCGCATCAGAAAAGAAAAAGCGGCCGATGTCGTCCACTATTGAGAAATGCACCCTTTTCCCGCGGGGAAATCCCTGCGGGGAGAGGGTGCTTTTTTGGGCCGCTCCGGGGAAAAAACGGCCTCCCCCTTGTATTTCTTCCGTCAATCAAGTATAATTAGACAGCAAACTTCATAAAGCTCATCGAGAGTGGCGGAGGGAACTGGCCCTGTGAAGCCACAGCAACCATGGCTCAGGCCAACGGTGCTAATTCCTGCAATGTGCGACCATTGTGAGATGAGGGTAAACAGATGCTCTCATTTCATGAGAGTATTTTTTATTGTGTTGAGGAGGATTCTTCCATGAAAAAATTCTTTACCTCTGAATCCGTGACCGAAGGGCATCCTGACAAGATCGCGGATCAGATCTCAGATGCTGTCCTGGATGCGATCCTGGAAAAGGATCCCCATGCCCGCGTGGCCTGCGAGACGCTCGTCGCTACCGGTCAGATCCATATCGTCGGCGAGATCTCCACGGAATGCTATGTGGATATCGCCAAGATCGCCCGCCAGACCGTCGTCGACATCGGCTATGACCGCGCCAAGTACGGCTTTGACGGCTATACCTGCGGCGTCCTGATTTCGCTGGACGAACAGTCCCCGGATATCGCCCAGGGCGTCAATGAGTCCGACGAAGCCCGTCAGGGCAGCCAGGGCGATGATGAAAAGATCGGCGCCGGCGACCAGGGCATGATGTTCGGCTATGCCACGGACGAAACGCCCGAGTACATGCCCCTGCCCATTTCGCTGGCCCACAAGCTGGCTCGCCGCCTGGCCGAAGTCCGCAAGAACGGGACGCTCGACTATCTGCGTCCGGACGGCAAGACCCAGGTGACCGTGGAATATGACGATGACAAACCCGTCCGCGTCGATACGATCGTCGTTTCCGCCCAGCACAGCCCCGATGTCTCCATGGAGCAGCTGCGGAAGGACATCCTGGAATACGTCATCCGTCCCGTCGTGCCGGCGGAGCTGCTCGACGCTAAGACCATCTATCACATCAATCCGACGGGCCGCTTCGTCATCGGCGGGCCTCAGGGTGATTCCGGCCTGACCGGCCGCAAGATCATCGTGGATACCTACGGCGGTATGGCCCGTCACGGCGGCGGTGCTTTCTCCGGCAAGGATCCCACAAAGGTGGACCGCAGTGCAGCCTATGCAGCCCGCTACGTGGCCAAGAACGTCGTCGCTGCCGGCCTTGCCCGGAAATGCGAGATCCAGCTGGCCTATGCCATCGGCGTGGCCCGGCCCGTGTCGATCAGCGTCAACACCTTCGGGACGGCTGCCATCCCGGAAGAAAAGATCGTGGAGCTGATCGAGAAGAACTTCACCCTGACCCCGGCAGGGATCATCCGCAGCCTCGACCTGAGACGGCCGATCTACAAGCAGACGGCTGCGTACGGCCATTTCGGCCGCACCGATATCGACCTGCCCTGGGAACATCTGGACAAGGTCGAAGTGCTGAAGAAGGCTTTGCAATGATATGGAATATGCAAAAGTAGCCATCAATCTGCCGCTCAAGAATCTCTTTCGCCAGTTTACGTACCGCGTCCCGGAGACGCTCGATTTCGTGGGCGAAGGATGGCGGGTCGTGGTTCCTTTTGGCAGGCAGATGCTCGAGGGATTCATCGTCGAGGAAGACCGGGAGGTGGATCCGTCCCTGGACATCAAGGAAATCAGCGATGTCCTGGGGACGCGCCCCTGGTTCGATCCGGAAATGCTGGAAACAGCCCGCTGGCTGTCCCGGTATTACCTGTGTTCCCTGGCGGAAGCCCTGAGACTGTTCATACCCGGAAAACGCACGGTCGCCGCCGTCGGGCGGTACCGCGCACTTCCCGGTCGGGAGGGTCCGCTGACGGAATCGGAGCGGGCCCTCTATTTGTCTCTGGTGCAGGAAGGGGCGAGGACCCGCCGCGAGATCGCCCGCCTGGAAGGTGGTGAAAGCGCGCTCAAAGGTCTTATCACAAAGGGCGCTGTCACGCTGGACTACGAGATGACCTACAAGCTCCGGGAAAAATTCGAAAGGACCCTGACCCTCCTGCCGGCGGGCCGGGCGGCCCTTACGGAGGGACCGCTCCGGGGGGCCATGCAGAAAAAGGCCCTCACACTTGCGGCGGAAGGAAGTGCCTGCTCGAGCCGCGAATTCGAGGACGCCGGCATCTCGGCGGCTGTCCTGCGGAGCCTTGTCAAAAAAGGCTGGCTCGGCGAGGGCCGGCGCCGCGTCCTGCGGGACAGCTACAGCGCCTGGCAGGGCGTCAAAGAGACGATGACGCTGACGGAGGAGCAGCGCGCCGCCATCGCGGCGGTCGAAAAAGAGCGTCAGCAGAAACGCTTCCGCACCTTCCTGCTCCGCGGCGTCACGGGGAGCGGCAAGACCGAGGTCTACCTGAGGCTGGCGGACAAAGTCCTGCAGGACGGCCGCCAGGTGCTCGTGCTCGTGCCGGAAATCGCCCTGACGGGCCAGACGGTCAAACGCTTCAAGGCCTGGTTCGGCGCTGCCGTCGCGGTGGCTCATTCCCGCCTTTCCGCAAGCGAGCGGGCCGACGTGTGGGAACGCATGCGTTCCGGCGCGGCGCGCGTCCTCATCGGCGTGCGGTCCGCCGTGTTCTGCCCGTTCCGGGACCTGGGCCTCATCATCATCGACGAGGAGCACGAGGGGACCTACAAGCAGGAGGAACGGCCGGGCTATCACGCCCGCCTCGTGGCCCAGGTGCGGGCCAGCCACTATCAGATCCCCGTCGTCCTCGGCAGTGCGACGCCGGACCTGGAATCGTACGAGATGACGCGTCAGGGCCGCTATACGGAGCTCACCCTGCTCCACCGGGCGCACAGCGGGGCCAGCCTGCCCGAAGTCTCCATCGTGGACATGCGGGAAGAGCTCCACAAGGGCAATCACTCCGTCTTTTCCGATGAACTGCGCGGCGCTTTGGAGGAGACCGTCAAAAAAGGCGAACAGGCCATCATCCTTTTGAACCGCCGCGGCTTTTCCACCTTCGTCATGTGCCGCGACTGCGGCCAGGCCATCCAGTGCCCGGACTGCGCGGTCTCGCTCGTCTACCATGCCCGGCAGCAGCAGCTCGTCTGCCATTACTGCGGGCACACGGAGCCCGTGCCGACGGTCTGCCCGCACTGCGGCAGCAAGCGCATCCGCTTCTTCGGGACCGGCACGGAAAAGGCCGAGGCTGAACTGGCCGCGCTCTGCGAGGGCATCCGTCCCCTGCGGATGGACCAGGATTCGACGGCCCGCAAATTTTCGCATGAACGCATCCTCCAGGCCTTCCGGGAGCAGCAGTACAATGTGCTCCTGGGGACCCAGATGGTGGCAAAGGGACACGACATCCCCAACGTCACCCTCGTGGGGATCCTGTCCGCCGATTCGCAGCTCAACCTGCCCGATTTCCGCAGCGGCGAGCGCTGCTTTGCCCTGCTGACCCAGGCGGCGGGCCGGGCCGGGCGCGGGGACAAGCCGGGCCGCGTGATCTTCCAGGCCTACGATGCCGATAACCCCATCCTGAAACTCGCGGCGGAGCAGGATTACGTCAGCTTTGCCGCCATGGAGCTCGATGGCCGCCGCCAGCTGAACTATCCGCCGTTCACGTCGCTTCTGAAGATCCTGGTGACGCACAAGTCCCAGGAAGGGGCGCTCGAGACGGCGCAGCGCATCGTGAACAGCCTCGAGGCCTGGCAGCTCGAGACGCATCACGAAATGGAGATCCTGGGGCCCTTCCCGGCCCTCGTCCCCGTCGTCAAGCGGATCTGGCGGGTCAATATCCTGCTGAAGAGCCGGGCCATGAAGCCCGTCAAGGACTGGCTGCGCCAGTCCGGTTTCCTGGATCTCCCCAATGTCTATGCCGATGTGGATCCGGTGAATACCTTATAATCCTTATGATACGCGGGGCATCCCTGCTGCGGGACTGCCGGTGCGGGCTTTTGTCCGTGCCGGCGGCCCCGCTTTTTGGTTTTCCGGCGGGAGCACGGGACGCGGCGGACGGGGAACCCGTGGTATAATGGAGCCATCTGTTTTGGAGAGATGGGCAGCGCACGCCGCCCCTTTTATATGACCTGGAGGAGAAGCACCATGAATATCGAATGGGACGCAAAGAAATATACGGATGATTTTTCGTTCGTCCCCCAGTACGGGGCGGGCGTCATCGACCTGATCGATCTTACAAAGGCCCGGACCTGCCTCGACCTGGGCTGCGGCAACGGGGCGCTCACGGCGGAGATGCAGCGCCGGGGACTGCGCGTCACGGGGCTCGATGCTTCGCCGGAGCTCCTTCAGATCGCCCGGGCGCAGCATCCGGATATTCCCTTTATGGAGGCTGACGCGGCGTCCTTTGCGCTCCGCGAACCGGTGGACGCCGTGTTTTCGAACGCCGTCTTCCACTGGATCGACCGGGAGCGGCAGATGGCCATGCTTTCCTGCGTAAAGAAGGCCCTGCGTCCGGGCGGCCAGTTCGTCTTTGAATTCGGCGGCAAAGGCAATACGGCTCTCATCCACAGCGCCCTGGCGGCGGCCTTTTCCGCCCGCGGCCATGCGTACCGGATGCCCTTTTATTTCCCCTCCATCGGGGAATATGCTTCGCTTGTTGAAAAAGCGGGCTTTACCGTGCGTGCCGCGTGGCTCTTTGACCGGCCGACGGAGCTCAAGGGGGAGGACGGCATGGCGGACTGGATCCGGCTGTTCGTCAGGACCCCCTTTGCCGCCGTCCCCGCTGCGGCCGAAAAAGAAGCCATCATCCGGGAAGCCGTGGACCTGCTCAGACCGCAGCTCTATCGGGACGGCAGATGGTATGCCGATTACGTCAGACTGCGCATGAAAGCCGTGAACGAAGCGTAAGGGCCTTTTGGAAATCAAAAACGGTCCCGTACGGACGGCAGCAGTCGGACGCGGGTCTCGTTCAGCCGTCGGCAGTCAGCAGCCAGCCGCGGTTCGCAGGCCGCAGGTCGCGGACTTTCGCAGTTCGCGGTTCGCAGGTAGCAGGTAGCGGGTGGCGGCCTGCGGCCTGCGGATAGCGGATTGCGGTCTGCGATCTGCGATCTGCGTTCTCGCCGGGCTGCCGGAAAAAGAGGGGGGACCCTGCACAAAATGTGCAGAGCCTCTTTGCTCTGTTTGCTGAAGAACCAAAATAAACCGTCACAAGTGACTGGCTGGGAAATCACTTGTGACGGTTTTTGCTGTCCCGCTGCAGGAATGTACTTTCCGGGAAAAAGGCTATGGAGTACGGCCGCCTCTGACAGGCAAAGCAGGATAAAGGCGCTTTGAAAAGGAAAGCAGGGGAACGGGACGGATCCCCGTCATTTCAGTTCCTTCCACGCCGGGCCCTTTTCGTCCAGGATCATGTAACTGTGGGAACTGCCGGCTTTCGGAAGGGCAATGGAGCCGGGGTTCCAGTACAGGTTCTCCCGGCCCCAGGTTTCCTCCGCCGGGATGTGGGTATGGCCGTGGAGCAGGATGTCTCCGGGCTGGAGCAGGGGCGGGTGCTGGAGATTGTACAGGTGGCCGTGGGTCAGGAAAATGATGCGCCCCTTCCACTCGAGCAGCGCGTAATCGGCCAGCACCGGGAACTGAAGGACCATCTGGTCCACTTCCGCCTCACAGTTGCCGCGGACGCAGAAGATTCGGTCCTTCAGACCGTTGAGGAGGGAAATGACCTCTTTCGGAGCGTAGCCTTCCGGCAGATCGTTCCGGGGTCCGTGGTACAGCAGATCTCCCAGCAGGATAAGCCGGTCCGCCTCCTCCCGGCGGAAGGCCTCCGCCATTTTCCGGGCATACAGGGCAGAACCGTGGATATCAGAAGCAATCATGTATTTCACAGGCATCGATCCTTTCTGTGCAGTCTGCCTGTATTATACCATGGCAGAGGGGGAGTGGGCGGCAGTCGGTGGTCGCGGATCGCAGGTCGCGAGCTGCAGGCTTTGGAGCTGTGGTGCCGCAATCTGCCGTCAGCAGTCGGCTCTTGAAAAGTGTCCACATTTAGGGGTACAGAATAAGCCGTCGGCAGCCGGCAGTCGGCCGCGGATGGCGGGTTGCAGGGCGCCTCTTTTTGCAGCGGGGAGCGTCTTGTCCGGGACGCCTGCCCGGCCTGCCTGAACTAAGCGTAAAATATTTCTCGGTAGGGTTTAAATAAAGCTTGTAAAATAAAAGGGAGACCCCTATTGTTAAGATAGTGTTGACAGCACGAATATCAAAACAAAGGAAGGTCTCCCATGGAAAAGATTGTATCAGATGTCATCGTAATAATAAAGGGGTCTAAGAATGAAA
>Ga0256406_1000716_pt1 | contig 58701 bp, 53 predicted proteins | sample RumenRJG_03DNA_FD_185986 | JGI IMG/M metagenome (GOLD analysis project Ga0256406, IMG submission 185986) | Bovine rumen microbial communities from Lethbridge, Alberta, Canada - RJG_03 | ecosystem: Host-associated > Mammals > Digestive system > Stomach > Rumen | place: Canada: Alberta | collected... | reverse complement strand
TCTTCGAGGTGCTTACGCACCCTTGACAGTCCCTTCAAGAGAGCTGGTGGTTAGCTAAGGGATGCAAGGCATCCCTTGGCACCGCAGGTACCTAAGAGCAATTTACACACAAATTTGGACTTGACTACTTGATATTCCTGAGTCCTACAAACCATTTGTGAGTGACTACGAAATGAAAAATTTGTTTCAGGTAGCTTTTCTGAAACCGGAGCAGGTGAAGTGGTTTAAAAGTGATTTCCGGTATGTGGTGGATTATTTTGTCCAAAAGAGATTGACAGACGACTATAAGCCAAGTGCCGAGACAATCGATCATGTTGACGCGACTTTGAAATTAATGTCTGTGCTGACAGACGATGAAAGATTTGAAGATGTAATAGCAGATCTTTCAAAGAAGAAAGAAGGTGTTAATATGTGTGACGTTCTGGATAGAGTTGAAAACAGGGGCATAGAAAAAGGAATGGCACAGGGGTACGACAAGGCACAGCATGAAGCTGTCGTGAGAATGCTTGGAATTGGCAAATTCAGCAAAGAGGATATTGCTGCGGCTTTGGGAATTACAGTGGATGCTGTTGAACGCATTGAACAGCAGGAGATGAGTTTGTCGTAAATACACGGGCTATCCACTATCTATATGGCCGTGAAAGATTTGAGAGAGGACGTATCACATGCCGGGAGTTGGCACACTTGTAAATGCTATAGCTATCATTGCTGCCGGGGCGACCGGCTGTCTTGCCGGAAACAAAATTCCGCAGAAAATGCAGGACACGCTGATGAAGGCGAATGCGCTGGCCGTCCTCTTTCTCGGTGTTGCCGGCGTGATAGCGAAGATGCTGACTATCTCGGACGGTTCTCTTTCTACCAGCGGCACGATGATGATGGTGATCAGTCTGGCGCTTGGCGCAGTGGTCGGCGAGCTGCTGGATATTGAAGAAAAATTTAATACGTTTGGCGAATGGCTGAAGGTGAAGACGGGAAATGCCCGCGACAAGAATTTTGTGAATGCTTTTGTCACGGCCTCGCTCACTGTCTGTATCGGTGCCATGGCCGTCATCGGCTCGATCCAGGACGGCATGTATGGCGACCACTCAATCCTGTTCGCCAAAGCGGTCATGGACTTTATCATCGTTCTGGTGATGTCTGCCTCGATGGGGAAGGGCTGTGCGTTCTCGGCAATTCCTGTGGCTGTTGTACAGGGCTGCATGACGGCTCTTGCCCGGCTTCTGCAGCCGCTCATGACCGATGCCGCGATGACAAATCTGTCTCTTGTGGGATCCGTTCTGATCTTCGCCGTGGGTGTCAATCTCCTGTGGGGCAAGAAGGTGAGAGTCGCTAATCTCCTGCCGGCGCTGGTTGTTGCTGTGGTCATGGCGTATATTCATATCTGAGTGGTTATAATTTTGAAGGCTAAAGTCACGCCGCCCGGGAATGAGCTCCGGTGCGGCGTGCTTTTTTTCTGCCTGAGGCCAAAGTACGACAATTCGTATCCTGGATTGCATATGATGTTGTCAGCATAAAAAACGGCTGGCACATGAGTGTGCAGAACAGGAGGAGCAGTATGAGTATGAGAAAGCGGATGCTGGCAATGTTCGTCTGCGGTGTGGTTCTTCTTTCGGGGTGCGGATCGACATCGCCCCATACACAGAAGACGGACGGGGTGACGATGTCTGTCGGGCAGGGACAGACATCAACAGCTTCAGGCGCGGCAGCGGCAGATGCAGCCGGTTCCGAGGCGGTGGCAGCTTCCTCGGCACCGGCTGCCGCGCAACAGGAGCTGAAGCTGGTGGAGACGGGATATTACATCGATGCGCCGAGCGCCTACAGCCCGAACTGTTATGTCACCTTCTGCGCGAAGGTCACTAATCCGAATAAGGACCTCGCGGCGTATTTCCCGACGGTCACGGCGACAGCGAAGGCGGATGACGGCTCGATTCTCGGTACAGAGGATCAGACGGGCATGTACATCATGCCGGGTGACACGGTTGTTCTTTCAAGCATGATGGACACGGGAACAAGTGTGCCGGCGACAATTGATTTCACCATGAAGCCGGCTAGCTATGTTCCGGCATCAACGGTCAATGCTCCGTCGTCTTCAGAGTTTACGATTGATAACGTGTCGGAGGTCCCTTCGACTCTGGGAACCAAGGTCACTGGTCAGGTGACCTACAACGGCACGCAGTCCTGCGATCAGATCGGCCTGACGACGGTCTACAAGCAGGGTGGGCAGATCGTCTACGCGGCCACGACGTATGTGAGCAGCCCGGTAGTCGGAACGCCGACTGCCTTTGAGATTAATCCGCTGAGTGAGGATATCCCGGCGCATGACGCCATTGAGGTGTCCGCGCAGTACTGGGGATGAAACTCGGTAAGTGAAAAGCCGGCCTTCGGGCCGGCTTTTCGTCTGTTCGGGATCGAATATAAACAATACGTCATCTGAGAGTGTGCAGGATGAGTTATGGTTTCATGTTTGGGAATAGTATACAGTCACGAATAGCAGAGCAGCTTCAGGTAGACGCTCTGTAAAAAGACCCGGGAATTTAGTATAATCAGCTTAATAAAGATCGGAGGGCACGCGCATGGCAGTGCAGCGGTTAAAGCTCAGGATGCTCTACATTTATCAGATCCTGATGGAGGAGACAGATGAGGAACACATCCTGACGGCGGGAGAATTGATCGATCGTCTGAAGGCGAGGTATGGCGTAGAGGACGATCGGCGCAGCGTGTACGGGGACATCGATACGCTGATTGAGTTCGGCGTGGATGTCATCAAGGTGAAGGGAAATGATCACGGCTACTATATCGGCGAGCGCCAGCTGGAGCCGGCTGAGCTGAAGATTCTGGTGGACGCGGTCCAGGTATCCAAGTTTCTGACGCAGAAGAAGTCTGAGCAGCTGATCCGGAAGCTGGAATGTCTGACAAGCAGACCACTCGCAAAGCATTTGCAGGAACAGGTCGTTCTGACGGCCCGTCCGAAGGCAAAGAACGAGACGGTCTTCTACAACATCGATGCGATTCACACGGCGATTTATAAGAACAGGCAGATTCAGTTTCAGTACGCAGAGTGGACGGTGCAAAAGGAGTACCGCCTGCGGAAAAACGGCGCGTACTACAAGGTGAGTCCGTGGGCACTGATCTGGGATGACGAAAACTACTACCTGAATGCCTGCGATTCCGGCAGCGGGATCATGAAGCACTACCGCGTGGACAAGATGGTCCACATCGATATCACGGACGAGTCCAGGGAAGGAAAAGAGCAGAGCCGGGAATTCAATCCTGCGGACTTTGAGAAGAAGACCTTCGGCATGTTTGCCGGCAGAGACGCAAGCGTGACGCTGCAGGGCGAGAACAGACTGGTGGGCGTCATCATCGACCGCTTCGGCACGGACATTATGATCATCCCGGCGGATGCTGAGCATTTCCGGGTGACCGTTCCTGTCACCGTGAGCCAGCAGTTCTTCGGCTGGATGACGGCGATCGGGAAGGGGCTGAAGATTGTACGGCCCGATGATGTGCGGGAGCAGTATCTGGCATATGTGAGAGAAATTATGGAGGGGTATGATGGAGGAAAATAATCTGGAAAAATGCAGAAATGCGTATGCTGAGATCGGTGAGGCACACTCTTGAGACGAACCGCTTTTTACCACCTCCCGGGTTTATTTGAATTTTACGAGCTCTATCGCCGCTTCCTGCCCTTGTATCGCGGGCACCGGGAATATTTCTATGACTGGTGTGAGATCGGCTCGATTTACGGCGCGCCGTCCGATTGTCTGTGGGCCGGCGGGCGCGTCGAGATGGGTGAGCAGGACCCCGCGGAGGTGCTCGCGCTCATGCGGGAGTATGGCATTTCCGCGAGGCTGACGCTCAGCAATTCGCTGCTCGAGGAGAGGCACCTTTCCGACAGAAAATGCAACGAGCTCTGCCGCCTGTTCGAGGATCCGGCCAATGGCATCATCATTACGTCTGATCTTTTGCTGGCGTACCTGATGGAGAGGTATCCTTCATTTTATTTTGTCTCGTCGACGACGAAGGTCTTGACGGATTTCGAGGATCTGAAGCGGGAGCTGGGCCGGAAGGAGTTCCGCTATGTCGTGCCGGACTTCCGCCTGAACAAGGCATTTGACAGACTGAGGATGCTGCCGGAGAATGAAAAGGACAAAATGGAATTCCTGTGCAATGAGTGCTGCTGGTTCGGGTGCCGCGATCGGAAGGCCTGCTACGAGGCCGTCAGCCGGAAGAACCTCGGGCTGGACGGTCCGGAGCACATCTGCCGCGCGCCGCACGCAAGGGAGGGCTACCGATTCTCGCTTGCGATGAAGAACCCGGGATTTATCAGTGTCCGCGACATAATGGATACGTATCTGCCGATGGGGTTTTCGAACTTCAAGATCGAGGGCAGAGGACTCGGGAGCGCGCTTGTTCTTGAATTCATTTTGTATTATATGACGAGGCCGGAGTATCAGATCAACGTCCGCGAGGCGCTGTATCTCGATAATATGTTGGACCTGTTCTGAAGAAAGCAGATCGCATGGGCACGGAAGAATTGCAGGCGATGTCTCTCGATAACATGTTGGATTTATTCTGAGGTGGGTGGACAAATGACGAAGCCGCTTCGTCCGTCTGAAGTGTTCTGCGTCTGAGGAACTGAATCATTACGATTTCCAGGCAATGGATTAAATTTTACAAGGAGGATAAGGTGCAATACGATTTTGAAACGCTGCTTGACCGGCGAGGAATGGATGCGATGGCGGTCGATGCAGTCGGTATGCCGGGCGGCTTTGCGCCGTCGGCGCCGAAGGAGGGCTTTGACTTTATTCCGATGTGGGTTGCGGACATGAATTTTCCGACGGCCAGATCGATTCAGGACGCGATTATCAGGAGGGCGGAGCACCCGGCATTCGGGTACTTTTCGCCGTCGAAGGAATATTACCGCGCGATTATTGAATGGCACAGGAAACGCAAGGGCGTGGACGGGCTGACGCGGGAGGCGATCGGCTATGAGAACGGCGTGCTGGGCGGCATTGTGTCCGCGCTGAAGGTATTTGCCGCGCCGGGCGACAATGTGCTTCTTCACAGCCCGACCTACGTGGGATTTACGCACGCGGTAGAGGGAAATGGCTATCATATCGTTCACAGTCCGCTCGTGAGAGATGAGGACGGCGTCTGGCGGATGGATTATGCGGACATGGACCGTAAGATCAGGGAGAATCATATCCATGTGGCGATCTTCTGCAATCCGCACAACCCGTGCGGCCGTGTCTGGAGCAGAGACGAGATCAGCAGGGCCATGGAGGTCTATCAGAAGAATGACGTCTGGGTCCCTGCCGACGAGATCTGGTCTGACCTCATCATGAACGGCCATCACTACACGCCGGTGCAGAGCGTCAGCGACTGGGCGCGGGAGCATGTGCTTGCATTTTATGCGCCGTCGAAGGCGTTCAATCTGGCGGGGCTTATCGGAAGCTATCATGTGATCTACAACCGGCCGGTCCGCGAGCGCGTGGAGGGAATCAGCGCGAAGCTGGTCTATAATTCCATGAATGTATTCTCGGAGCACGCGCTGATCGGCGCGTACAGCGACGAGGGTGAGGACTGGCTGAACCAGCTGCTGCCGGTTCTTTCGGAAAATGTAAACTACGCGGCCGATTTCGTGCGGGACCACTTTGAAGGCGTCACGACATTCCGGACGGAGGGCACATATATGATGCTGCTCGACTGCACGGAGTGGCTGAAGGTACATGACAAGACGATCGGAGAGCTGCTCAAGGCAGGCTGGGATGTCGGTGTCGGCTGGCAGGACGGCCGGCAGTTCGCGGCGCCGACCAGCATACGGCTCAATCTGGCGTCCCCGCACTCGCAGATCGTGAAGGCATTTGAGCGGATGGACCGGTATGTGTTTAATATGACAGGAGGAGTATGATATGAATCTACTGACGAAGATTCTGGCGGTACTGGTGGCACTGGAGTTTTTCTATATTTTTTATCTGGAGACACTGGCAACAGATTCCGCGAAGACGTCGGATGTGTTTGGAATGACGAGGGAGGACTTGCGGCAGAAGAACGTGAATGTTCTCTTCAAGAACCAGGGCGTCTATAACGGACTGCTTGCAGTGCTGATTCTGCTCGCGGTGTTTGCATTTGCCAGCAAGATTGCGGTGGTCTGTCTGATGATTTATATCGTGGCAGTTGCGCTGTACGGGAGCATCACGAGCAACCCGAAGATCATTCTGATGCAGGGAGGACTCGCGATCCTGACGCTGATTTCGTGCATTTTCTAAAAAAAGAGGCGATGAAACATGAGTAGTGCTGCGGCTAAGATGACAATCGGCCAGATTCTTCTGGTTGTCTGCTGCGTATTTTATCTGATCTGGTGGAGCCTGTCCTATCGGCCGAATGAGACGGTAAACCGGGCCGGCGGGCTGAACGGGCTTCTGCTTCTTGTGACGGCGGTGGCGGGCCTTGCCGGGGTTGTGATGTCGCTGCAGGGCGTGATCGCGGTACCCGAGGGAACGCCGGCGAAGCTGAATGGGACGTACCTCGCGGTGGGCGGCGTGATCGCCTATGTCCTGCTGCTGATTCTGACGAATGTCATTTTCCACAGGCAGACGACGACGGAGCTGCTCCTCATTGTCGGCTGGATGGTCCTTGAGCTCACGGTCATCAGCTCGCTGAATGCAGACGGGAAGCTTTCGGACGCGCGGTTCTGGATCATGATCGTTGTGCTGGCGGCGGCATTTCTCATCAGCATGATTCTCTATGTCCTGTACTACCGCATGGAGCCGATGAAAGCGTTCTACGCGGCGATGGTCCCGCTGATCACGGAGGGCGTGAGCATGGTTGTGCTGCTCGTGCTCACGTGGGCGTGAGTCGGACGGCGCGCCGCAAAAAGGCAATAATCGGGGCATTCCGGATCGACAGACAATATTGTGGAACCGATCATTGTACGGAATCTAAACCATGAAAAATGAAAGCCATTCGTTGACTCTGGTATTATACAAGGGTTTATAGTCTTCTCATACGAAACAGAGAAGGCAAAGGGGCCGACCGTAGAAAGATGCGGTCAGGCCCTTTTTCTTTTTATTCATTTTGCAGGCCGGCTTGCCGGCGGAAGAGGAGGAAACTGATGGATTCGAAGGTTGATTTTTTGTATTTGAGTGAGCCGGACATGATCAAGGCCGGTGTCAAAGATATGAAGGCATGTATCGAGTCGATGGAGGACATGCTCTTCCTCCTTAAGAAGGGTGATTACATGATGGGCGGCGAGAACCATAACTCGCACGGCTGCATGGTGACATTCCCGGATGATCCGAAGTTCCCGGGTATGCCGAAGAACGCACAGGACCGCCGCTTCATGGCGATGCCGGCTTACCTCGGAGGCAAGTACCAGATGGCTGGTGTCAAGTGGTACGGCTCCAACGTCGAGAACAAGGAGAAGGGCCTTCCGAGATCGATTCTCGTCATGATTCTGAACGACAAGGACACAGGCGCTCCGCTCGCATTCATGTCAGCGAACCTTCTCTCCGCATATCGGACAGGCGGAATCCCGGGCGTCGGCGCCAAGTACCTCGCAAGAAAGGACTCCGAGACGGCCGCGATCATCGGACCGGGCGTCATGGGCAAGACCTCACTTGCAGCGTTCGCTGCGACCTGCCCGAAGCTTCACAGAGTGAAGATCAAGGGCAGAGGAAAGAAGTCGCTTGACTCCTTCGTCGAGTTCGTGAAGAAGGAATATCCGCAGTTCGACGAGATCAAGGTGTGCGACACGGAGGAGGAAGCCGTGAGAGACGCGGATGTGATCTCATTTACGACAACAGCGATGACGGATGATGATCCGAGCGTCGTCAATACATATCCGTACATCAACGGAAGCTGGGTCAAGCCGGGAGCGTTCATTTCCATGCCGAGCGCAGCGAGATTCGATGATTCCTTCATTGAAAAATGCAAGCTCGTCGTGGACAACCCGAAGCTCTATGAGGCGTGGGCAACTGAGTATCCGTATCCGACCTATCCGAAGATGGGCATCATCGGATGCAAGTTTACGGACCTCGTTCATGAGGGCAAGATCAAGGCGGATGACATCCTTGATATCACAGATATCATCGAGGGCAAGAAGCCGGGCCGCACATCGGACGACGACATCATCATTTATTCGGTCGGCGGCATGCCGGTCGAGGATGTGGCCTGGGGCTGCAGCGTCTACAGACGCGCGAAGGAGCTCGGCATCGGCACGAAGCTGAACCTCTGGGACGTTCCGGAGATGGCGTGAGAGCCGGCCGTAAAAAACGGACATAAGGAACCGCGTACGAGCCGCCATGAGAGCGGCCGGAAATGAATAGAACGGACAGACCGGGAAACTGACAGAAAGAAGGTCCGGACACAGGGCTCCGGAGCTTGAGACAGGGAGGACAAAGCTATGTCGGAATTATCAAAAATTGAAGTCATTGTCGATATGTCAAAATTCACAACACTGAAGCGCTGTCTCAGCGAGGCCGAGGTCGGCGGTATGACATTTACCCAGGTTCTTGGCTGCGGCATTGAGAAGGGCACAAAGGAGTACGAGGTCGACAAGAACTACGAGATGGAGCTTCTCCCGAAGATCCAGGTGTCCGTCGTCGTTCCGACGAAGCGCGTGAAGGAGCTCGTCGACAAGCTCGAGAAGGCACTCTACACAGGACATATCGGAGACGGCAAGATCTTTGTATACGGCATCGACAATGTTGTCCGTGTCCGCACGGGCGATGAGGGTGTGGACGCCCTGTAAGGTTTTGACGACGGTCTGAGAGGAGCAGCATACAGGCTGCGAGGACAGGCCCGGATAGTGCAAATGGCCAGATAGGAGGATGCCTGTATGGAAGAAAAGACACTTGGACTCAGAAACGTCGTGTCGGTTTCTGTCGGACTTGTCATTGCGACCAGCTGCCTCGTCTCTCTCGGACAGGGCGCCGGAAAGATCGGCGACATGTTCATCGTCTCGATGATCATCGCCTGTCTCTTCAATATGCTCACGATGGCGACGATGTCGGAGCTGAACGCGCTGATGCCGAACGTAACCGGCGGCCTCGCGCAGTACACGCTGGCCGGGATCGGACCGATTCCGACGATCGTTCTCATGGTCGGCGGCTACATGGTCTCGAATATCCTCTCCTGCGGCGTCGAGGCATCGATCTTCTCCTACGCGATGGGACAGATCATTCCTCTTCCGCTTCCGAACTACTTCTGGACGGTCCTCGCGTCCGTCATCATTCTGATCGCAAATCTCCACGGCGTCGATATGTTCGCGAAGGTACAGGACCTCGTCAGCTACCTGCTCCTTGGATCGATGCTTGTCATGGGTCTCATCGGAGTCTTCAAGCTCGGGACCGGGACAGTTGTAAATCAGCCGGCAGTCATGAACGTCACGCCGAAAAATGTCATTTCTATGACAGCAGTCGCGTTCTGGCTTTTCATCGGCGCTGAGTACGCGATCCCGATTTCGAAAAATGTAAAGAACGCGAGACGGAACGTTCCGCTCGGTATGTTCATCGGCCTCGGCCTGATCTGCCTGATCCAGTCCATCATGGTGCTCGGCTTCCACAACTACACAAAGTGGAGCGATCTCTCAAGCTCAGCCGCGCCGCACCTGCTCTACGGCATGGCGCTGCTCGGAAAGCCCGGTCAGGTCTGGATGACATTTGTCTCCGCACTCGCCGTCGTCAGCACGCAGAATTCCACGGTGCAGGGCCTCTCGAGCATCTTCGCCGGCATGTCCAGAACAAACCTCATGCCGCAGATCTTCGGAAAGCAGAACAAGCACCATGTCAGCCCGTTCGGCATCTGGTTTATCACGATCTTCATCCTTGTGAGCGCGTACATCAGCCAGGATTCATCTGACAGAATCAGCTTCCTGATCCTCGTCGGTTCAGTCTTCTGGATGGCGTCCTACATCACGGCCCACATCGATCTCCTCGTGTTCCGCCACAGACTGCCGAAGGCGCCGCGGAATTTCAAGGTCCCGTTCGGTCCGGTCTTTCCGCTGATCGGCATCGCCGGAACTGTCTACATGATCGTCAACATCTCGACTGATCCGGTGGAGCGCGCACAGATCCTCGGCGTGACGGGCATCATTCTTCTGATCCTGTTCATCTACTCACTGTTCTGGATCCATTACAAAATGAAGATCCCGGCATTCAAGCCGGTCCCGATGGAGAAGGTGCTCGCGATGGAAAACAGCATGTATTACAAGATCCGCAAGGAGCGCGGCATCTGGAAATAAAGAGCGCACTTCATTTTCTGCTTCTGTGAGGAGGGTTATTATGGAACGTATCAAAAATCATCCGATCCTGGGCGCAAGCCCGGCCGGCAAGCTGGTTGATTTTTACTATGATGGAAAGAAGCTGCAGGGCTATGAGGGCGAGCCGATTGCAATGGCCCTCCGCGTGAACGGCATCATGATCCACCGCTATACGGCGAAGCGCCATGAGCCGCGCGGCGTCTTCTGTGCGATCGGGCGCTGTACAGACTGCGTCATGGTCGTCGACGGACAGCCGAATGTCCGCACCTGCATCACACCTCTTCGTGAGGGCATGAAGGTACAGACACAGTACGGAGCAACGGCAGATCCTGATTTCGGAGCCGCAAAGAAGGGAAAGGGAGGTGCCTCGGTATGAAGGTAGAAAGAAAAGAACTGATTGTTATCGGCGCCGGCCCTGCCGGACTTTCAGCAGCGATTGAGGCGGCCTCTCACGGCGTGAAGGCCACTGTCTTCGATGAAAATGCAAGACCCGGCGGCCAGCTGTTCAAGCAGATCCATAAATTCTTCGGCTCGAAGGAGCACAAGGCGAAGATCCGCGGCTTCCGCATCGGCGAGGACCTTCTGAAGGAAGCAGAGGAGAAGGGCGTTGAGGTCGTGCTGAACGCGACGGTCATCGGCCTCTATAAAGAGAAAGAAGTGCAGGTCCAGATCGGCACAGAGGTCCATCACTACAAGGGCGATGCGATCCTCGTGGCGACAGGCGCCGCCGAAAATATGGTCAACTTCCGGGGCTGGACGCTTCCGGGCGTGATCGGAGCCGGCGCGGCGCAGACCATGATGAACCTCTACCACGTAAAGCCGGGTGAGAGAATTCTCATGCTCGGTACCGGCAATGTCGGACTTGTCGTCTCCTACCAGCTGATGCAGGCCGGATGTAAGGTCGTCGCCCTTGCGGACGCGGCCCCGCGGATCGGTGGCTATGGCGTGCACGCGTCGAAGCTCGCGCGCTGCGGCGTTCCGTTCTATCTCTCCCACACGATCAAGGAGGCTGAGGGCACGGACTGCGTGACAGGTGTCACGATCGCCCAGGTGGACGACCACTTCCGCTTCATTCCGGGAACAGAGAAGCACTTCGACGTCGACACGATCTGCGTGGCAGTCGGCCTCTCCCCGATGGCCCAGCTCCTCAAGATGGACGGCGTCGAGATGGCGGACACACGCGGCGGCTATATTCCGAAATGCGATGAGACGGGCGCGACATCGATCCCGGGCATCTACGCGGCGGGCGACGTCGCGGGCATCGAGGAGGCATCCTCCGCGATGATCGAGGGCCGCATGAGCGGCGCGGCGATCGCGGAGTACTTAGGCTACATGACAGGCGAGGAGAAGAGCAGCCGCGAGGAGGAGCTTGACCACTCCCTCGAGGCGCTCCGCCAGGGCATGTTTGCTCCGAAGAACAGAGGCAAGAAGATCGAGAAGACAGAGGAAGGCATCGATATCTCCGAGACGCTGCTCACGAAGGGCTACATCGCGGACGATGAGATCAAGCGCTTCCCGGGCTACCGCTGTGAGGCGAAGGTCCACCCGGTTATCGAGTGTACGCAGAACATCCCGTGCAATCCGTGCCAGACCGCGTGCCGGAAGGGCTGCATTTCCATCGGCGACAACATCACGTCTCTTCCGATCTCCGTGAAGGGAAGCGAGTGCATCGACTGCGGCATGTGCGTTGCGAGCTGCTCCGGCCAGGCTATCTTCCTTGTGAAGGAAAATGAAGACGAGGGCACAGCGGAGATCACGATTCCGTACGAGTTCCTGCCTCTCCCGGAGGTCGGCGACAAGGGCAGCGCGCTCTCAAGAAGCGGTCAGAGAATCTGTGAGGCGGAAATTACCCGCGTGAGAACGAGCAAGGCGTACGACGGAACGAATCTCGTGACCATGAAGGTCCCGACAGCGTTTGAGGACAGCGCAAGGTTCTTCATCAAGGCATAAGGAGGGATGGACATGCTGGATATTCAGGAGAAATTAAAGGAAATCGGCCCTTATGTGCCGGAGGATGACGATGACCTTCTGGTCTGCCGCTGCGAGGAAGTGACGAAGGGCGAGATCAGAAAGGCTGTTCACGGAGGCATCACAACGATTGAGGAGCTGAGAAGATTCCTTCGCTGCGGCATGGGCCTCTGCCAGGGACAGACCTGCGGGACGCTGACGAGACGGCTTGTGGCGCGCGAGCTTCACGTGCCGCAGAGCGAAATTGATGTGGCGACCTCGAGATCGCCGATGCGGCCTCTTGCGATGGAGACAGCGGGCAATGATCTCGGAAATGAAGAGAAGCTGTGAGAAGGAGGACGGACGAATGAGCAAGACAGCAGATGTAATTATTATCGGCGGCGGCATCGTCGGCTGTGCCTCCGCATATTACCTGGCAAAGCGCGGCGTCACGAACGTCATCGTTCTTGAGGCGTCCCGCTCGATCGGCCACGGCGCATCGAGCAGAAACGGCGGCGGTGTTCGTCAGTCGGGCCGCGATGTCCGCGAGCTTCCGGTCGCAATGTGCGCCGTCGAGAAGTTCTGGCCGCATTTAAGCGAAGAGCTCGGCGTCGACACGGAGTACACACAGGAAGGCAACATCAGAATGGGCAAGACGGAAGCTCATTTGAAGAAGCTCCGCACACTCACGCAGAACTGCAAAAATATGGGTCTCGGCGTCGAGATGATTGACAAGGAGACGGTTCATGAGATCAACCCGTATCTCTCTGATCAGGTCATCGGCGCAAGCTTCTGTCCGACGGACGGCCACGCAAACCCGCTTGTAACGACGCTCGGCTATTACATGCGCGCGCTTGACATGGGCGTGAAATTCTACACGGGCGCGAAGGTCGCGGGCCTCAAGAAGTACCGCGGAAGAGTCCGCGAGGTTATTCTCGAGGACGGCACCGTCATGGAGGCGGACAATGTCATCATGGCAGCTGGATACGCGAGCCGGAAGCTGATCAACACAGTCGGCCTCGACATCCCGATGCACGACGAGATCGACTGCTGCCTCGTGACAGAGATGGAGCCGGTCATGTTCCCGCAGATGCTCGGCTGCGCAGACGCTGACTTCTACGGCCACCAGACCCATCACGGCTCCTTCGTATTCGGCGCGGTCGCCGGCCCGGAGGCACTGATGGACGAGGATACCGACACCGTCAATTTCGCACACGCAGCGACGCTCGGCGCAAGCTGCCGCGCGATCGAGGGCTATGTCCCGTCCCTGAAAAATGCAAAGATCGTTCGCAGCTGGACCGGCTGGTGCGACTGCACGTCCGACGGCGTCTGCGTCCTCGGACGTCCGGAGGAGACGCCGGGACTCATTCTTGCGACGGGCTTCAACGGCCACGGCTTCGGCACGGCGCCGGCAGTCGGCTATATGCTGGCGCAGATCACGGTCGGTGAGAAGCCGCTCGTCGATCTTTCGCCGCTCCGCTTCGAGCGGTTCTACCAGATCTGAGGCTGTGTCCTGATTTCTGCCGGCAATGAGACGGACATGACTGCTGTCAGAGCTCTGACAGATGCGCTCTTGGCGCGCCGTTAAAAATCAGGATTGACAGGCACGCCGGACTTTCGTATAGTATGACAGGTAACGGGAATGAAGTTCTCCCGCGAATGAATGTATGTAATTCGAAACCGCCATAAGGCTGATGACTTCTGCGAAACAAGCAGAGGCCGTCAGCTTTTTTTATGCTCCGGCATCTCTTATCACAGAAAGGACTTGTTATGAAAAATGCAAAGAATCTCCTGCGGTATGTGCTTCTCGCCGCGCTCGTCGGCGTGATCGTCGGTGCGGTTGACGCACTGTTCGGCCGCGTGCTCATTGCCATCTCTGATTTTCGGACAGGGCACGCGCTCTTCCTGATCCCGTTCCTGCCTCTCGCCGGCCTTCTGATCGTGTGGATGTACCACCGGTTCAGCAAGGAGAGTCTCGGCGGCATGACACTCATTTTCGAGACGGGCTTAAACCGCCGGGAGTCGATCCCTGTGGCTCTGATTCCGCTCGTCATGCTTGGTACATGGATCACACACCTCTTCGGCGGAAGCGCCGGCCGCGAGGGTGTCGCTGTCCAGATCGGCGCGACCGTCTCGCATACGCTCGGCCGGAAAATGCACTTACCTGACAACAGCCGCGTCATGCTGGTCACCGGTATGGCGGCCGGCTTTGCGGGACTCTTCCAGACACCGCTCGCGGCGACATTTTTCGCGATGGAGGTCATTATCGCAGGCTTCCTCGACTACGAGGCACTGCTGCCGGCGCTCGTGGCGTCGTATATTGCAAGCGGCGTGTCGCACGCGCTGGGGCTTGAAAAATTCACGGCGGACATCAGTGACACAATCCCGCTGACTGACGCAAGGCATGTCGCGGCGCTTCTTGTGATGGGAGCCGCATTCGGCCTCGCCGGGTTCTGCTTCTCATTTTTCCTCGGGAAAATGAAAAAGCAGATGGCAAAGAAATTCGAGAATCCGTATAAGCGCATCGCATTTGTCGCGATCCCGCTGGCGGCGGTCCTCCTGATCCTGTGGCAGGGACGCTACAGCGGCCTCGGGACGAATCTTATCTCCGCGAGCTTCTCGGGAGGAACGATTTTCGCGTGGGACTGGATCCTAAAGCTTCTGCTCACACTTGTGACGCTCTCGATCGGCTTTCAGGGAGGTGAGGTCACGCCGCTCTTTGCAATCGGGTCCTCGCTCGGCGCTGTCCTGGGAAGTCTCTTTGGTCTGCCGGTCACAGTCTGCGCGGCGCTCGGCTATGCGGCTGTGTTCGGGAGTGCGACAAATACGCTGATCGCGCCGGTTCTCATCGGGCTCGAGGTCTTCGGCCCGCAGAATATGACTGCATTTCTCATTGTGTGTGCGGTCGCCTACATCCTGAACGGCAACTGCTCGATTTATTCCGCGCAGCAAAGCGCGCGGGAGCTGCTGAAAAAAGCACAGAAATGAGCTGCCGGCACGCGGAGGGTGTGCATGGCAGAGCCTGTATCGTTCTGGCTCATTCGATGCTGCCGGTGGGCGAAGCGTCCATAGCGTGGTCTGCACTTGCCGGATCCGCGCCTGCCTGTATAATGGGAGGAGATGCTCATTTGCAGGAGGATAGGCGCGTTGGAGAAGAATACGTACTTTCGGATTGGGGATCTGTCGAAGCTCTTCCACGTCGGAGTCGACTCGATCCGGTACTATGAGAAGGTCGGGCTCTTGCACCCCGTCCGCAACCCGGACAATGGCTACCGGCAGTATACGCTGGACGATATCCGCACGATGAATACGATCCGGGAGCTTCTGGACCTCGGCTTTTCGACGGAGGAGATTCTGAAATTCGAGAAGGACCGGAACCTGAGCCACATGCAGGCGATGCTCGAGAAGGAGGCGGTCGTCATCGAGCAGAAGATCGCGGAGCTTGAAGAGACGCGAAATGAGATCCGCGGCAGACTTCGCGCGATCCACCGGAACCTTGAGCTCGACTGCTCGGGCGAGGTCAGCGAGCTTGAGCTGCCGGAGCGGCAGTGTCTTATGATCCGGAACGCGGATATGCCCGACAACATGATCAACTACGAGGTCGCGAAATTCACGCAGACCATGAAGGAGAAGATTGCGACGATCGGCGCGTGCGACTGCTACACGCTGGACATCCACTCCTTCAATGATACGGGCGACGACTTCCGGACGAAGAACGTGTTCTTTTATTCGGATTATCTTCATTTTGCGTGCAACTACACGCTGCCGGCTGGCACGTACCTCAGCGTCTGCTACCGCGGCGGCTTCGAGAAGTCAAAGGCTCTCGTTCCGAAAATGCTGCGCTACGCGGAGAAGCACCACATGGTCGTCATGGGCGACCCGATGGAGTTCTGTCACATCGACCGGTTCGAGACAAATGTGAAGGACGAATATCTGACTGAGCTGCAGCTGCCGGTCTACCAGGAGGATTCGCGGTACGGCAAGCCCTCGCAGCCGTAAGGTCTGTCATGGCGGCATGGATGTGGTAGAATGGGCGAAAGGAGGACATGCTTATGAAGGCGACGGTTCGTATACTTGATGAAAATGGAAAGGCGAAGGCGCTCCTTGAGGTGAGCGATTCGTGGAAATTTATCAAAGAAGATACAGACAACAGTTCATTTGTCATGATGGTGGACCCCGAGACGGTAACGCATCTCGATGTCGTGGATGCGGTGACGCCGGCGTGGAAGCTGGGCGATGCGGGGAGCAGCCGCGACGACCGGGATACGGAGGATTCGCTCATTAAGAAGGAAATAAAGCCAGAGGATATCCCCGCCTCCGGAGCCTATGAGGGCTTCGCGGGCTATCACGTGACGGCCGTGAGCGGTGTCGGAAAGAACGGGCCGTTCCGCTATCCGATCGTCAAGTTTCAGACTGATTTTTATGACGGAGACTGCCTGCTCGTCAGCGAGGAGGTCTGGCTGCCGGACATTCCGGCGGCAAAAAAGAAGCTCGATACGCTTGCGCAGGGATATGTTGTCTCGGAATTCGGCGGCGATCCAGACGTCACGTGGCAGAACAGCTACTCACTCGACGTGCCGAGGAGGTGAGGCAGGTTCTCGGTGCACTCGCTACTCTTTGCGGCAATTGCTCACGTGACGTGCCGAAGTGGTGAGGCCTGTCTCGGCGTACTCGCGGCGCCTTGTGGCAACTGCGCGCCGGAAGGTGAGGAGAGATTTTTAACGGAGCACGATGCCGATTCCTGCGGAGATCAGAATCATAAGAATGGGCGACGGAGATTTCTTCGTCGCTTTTTTGATGCCGTAATGGACTGCGATGAGCAGGAAGAAAATGAGAATCGCCTTCCGGTCGGGATGGATTCCCTTCGCGATCGTTGTCACGCCGAGCAGCGTGCTGAGCCCCATCGTGAAGGCTGTCGCGAGGATGAGCGATACGACGCAGGGCCGCACGCCGGATAAGAATCCCTGCACGCCTGCGTATTTCATGAGGTTTTGCAGCACCGATGCGATGATCAGTATGATGAAAAATGAAGGCAGCACGACGCCGAGCGTCGCGACGAGTGAGCCTAAGAACCCGCCCTGTGACGAGCCGATGAACGTCGCCATGTTGATCGCGAGCGGCCCAGGCGTCGACTCGGACACAGCGATGAAGTTTAAGAATGTTTTCTCGTCGAGCCAGCCGTTGCCGAGAACGGTCTCGCGGATGAGCGAGATCATGCCGTAGCCGCCGCCGAATGAGACGGCGCCGATCTCAAGAAAACTGAGGAAGAGCTTCAGATAGATCATAACTTACCTTTCAGAAGAAAATTTGTGCCTGCTCCTGATCGGAGCGACAGGCTTCAGATGATGTTCTGCCTCGCAAATCCGGACAAGCTGGATGATTGAGGCGATTACTGCTTTCGATCCCGGCGCTTATCCGATCTTGCGCGTTCGACCATGTAGACGGCAAGTCCCGCTGCGCCGCAGACGAGGATGCACGCGATCGACGAGAAGCTCACGGCGAGCAGCGAGCAGGCGACCATGGCGGTTATTACGATCGTCAGAATCACGATGTTCAGTGCATTTTTTGCAAGCTGCTTCAACATGCGGATGCCGGCCGACAGAATCAGGTAGACGACGCACACCTGGATGCCGTCAAATGCGTACTGCACGTATTTCAGCGCAAGGAACTGATCGAAGAACAGCGAGATAATAAAGATCGTGACAAATGAAGGGAGACACACGGCGAAGGTCGAGACGGCCGCCCCCGGCACGCCTGCGATCCGGTACCCGATGTAGGTCGCGGAATTGACGGCTACAGGTCCCGGCGTCGACTCGGCGACGGCGACCATGTCGAGGAATTCGTCGCTCGTGAGCCACTGCTTCTTCTGGACAAACTCGGCGGTCAGGAGCGCGATCATCGCGTAGCCGCCGCCGAACGTGAAGGCACCGATCTTAAGGAAAGTAAGAAATAAAGTTTTGAGAGATTTCATTTGATCAGATCATTTCCTTTGCTCTAATGATTTCCTGAAACCGCGCAATGTCATTTTGGGAAAAGCCGTAAATATCCTCCCACTGATAGTCGGGAAGCCAGCATGTTGCGTGGTGAAAGCCGTCTTCCGCGTCCGGACGCTCTATATACACCTTGACTCGTCCGTCGGGCTGTATGTCCGAATGGACGATTTCGGTTTCGTCATCAAGTGTTAAAAAAGGGTACATCATAGTCATATCTCCCTATGCGCGTGACAGGAATTGTACACATCTACTATAGCACAGATCAGGTGTTGTACGATCAGGGAAGTAAATCGGTAGGTTAACTGTAGATGAATAATGTAAACACATAGTATAGACCATGAAAACGCGTGCAGGTATCGCGTCTGTCTGAAATGAACATTGCAACGTTTGTTCTAAACATTTATACTATAAGCGTAAAGAATCTATATAAAGCGCGATGCTCTGCCAAGAAACTCTGCATGGAGTACACAGGAATGTGCGGGACGGTCATCGCGCGGGAGGAAGGCACAGGTGCCAGACAGCCATTCATTTTCAGAACATGTACTGCACGATAAGGACATCCGCGGGCCGCTTTTTGACTTCCTTGAGAAGACGTACGGGCGGATCCGTATCATCGAGGAGAAAATGAGCGGCCGCGCGAGGGCGGACGCCGTGATGGTCATGCCGGATAAGATCTGCGGGATCGAGATCAAGAGCGACGCCGACACATACGCAAGGCTTGCAGGGCAGGTGAAGAATTATGACATGTACTACGATATGAATTTCGTGGTGGTCGGAACGAGACACGCGATGCATATCGAGGAGCACGTGCCGCCCTACTGGGGGATTATCACGGTCGAGGCAGTGGATGCGCCGGCCTTCGAAGACGACAGGGACGGAGCGACGGGTGATTTGAACTTTGCTGAAAATGGAAGTAAGGATCTACTCCTCGACTTTTACATGCTCCGTCATCCGAAGATAAACCCGAACATGGAGCCGGAGAAGAAGATCAGCATCCTCTGGAGGCCGGAGCTTGCGCACATCCAGGCGCTCGACGCAATGCCGGCTTATAAGTACCTCAGCAAGGCGGACGTCGCTAAGAAGATACTCGAGCGCGTGCCGGAGGAGACGCTCAGGCAGCAGATTTCGGGAGAGCTCTTTGAGCGCGACTACACGACGATCGGGGATGAGATCCTGGCTTACCGGAAGGCCGCGCACCCCGGCAAGCGGGTGAGGCGCCGCAGGAAGCGCTACCGCGTGACATAACTACAGTTCGCACGCAATCGGATCTTGGAAGCAGTCAGTGAAATCAGGAGCGATGAGGACACTTTAAAAGAAGGAGCTCGAAAATCATCTTGAGAGATGGCGGAGTCTGCCCGACACCGCTCTGATATTCACGACTGCGTGTAATCTCGGATGCCTTGAAAACTGTAGTATACAGGCTATGACGCTGCGAAAGGAGAGAACAGCCACATGAAATTTTCAGACATGCCCTACACAAGGGTTGACTTTGAGAAGCTGAAGACAGAGTTCGCGGAGATGGGCCGTGCATTTGACGCGGCAAAGTCAGGCGAGGAGCAGTTTGAGCTTCACAAAAAATATTATAAGCTCACAGACCATGTCATGACGGAAATGACGATCGCCGAGATTCGCCACGATATCGACATGACGGACGAGTTCTACGCGGCGGAGCAGAAGTTCTATGATGAGAACGCGCCGGTGTTCCGGAACCTTGTTGTCGCCTGGCAGCGGAAGCTCTACGAGTCAAGGTTCCGTCCGTACCTCGAAATGCGGATCGGGAAGGTTGCATTTAAGAATATCGAGCTTGCGATGAAGTCGGTCGATGAGAAGCTGATTCCGCTGATGCAGGAGGAGAATCGGCTGCAGGATGACTACAACAGGATCCTCGCGACGGCGAAGCTTGACTGGAACGGCGAGACGCTGAACCTATCGCTTCTCTCCCCATACCTCAACAACAGGAGCCGCGAGGTGCGAAAGAAAGCGTGGGACCTGTACAGCGGGTTCTTTGCGGAGCACGCGGAGGAGTTCGATGACATCTATGACAAGCTCGTGAAGAACCGCACGAAGCAGGGTGAGCTCATGGGGTATGAGAACTACCTGCCGCTCGGCTACGCGCGCATGATGCGGAACTGCTACGGCCGCTCCGACATCCAGGAATTCCGCAAGCAGGTAAAGCAGGACTGGGTTCCGCTCTGCCAGGACCTGAATGAAATGCGCAGACAGAAGCTGGGCCTTCCGCATCTCACCTACATCGATGAGGGCGTGTATCTCCCGGACGGAAATCCGAACCCGATCGGCACGCCGGAGCAGATCCTTATGGCCGGCCGGAAAATGTACAACGAGCTCTCGCCGGAGACAGCGAAGTTCATGAATTTCATGTGCGACAATGAGCTCTTCGACGTGCTCGGCCGCAAGACGAAGAAGGTCGGCGGGTACATGACCTATCTGCCCGACTACAAGGCGCCGTTCATTTTCGCGAACTTCAATGGGACGGCGGATGATGCGGATGTCATCACACACGAGTGCGGCCATGCATTTCAGGGCTATCTCGTCGCGGACGATCCGATCCGCGAGCACGCGGACATCACGATGGAGACGGCCGAGACGCACTCGATGTCGATGGAGTTCTTCACGGAGCCGTGGATGAACCTGCTGTTCGGAGCGCGGGCGAAGGACTACGTCTACATGCATCTCATGTCCTCGATCCTCTTTATTCCGTACGGGACGATGGTCGATGAGTTCCAGGACATCGCGTACTCGAATCCGTCGCTCTCCCCGAAGGAGAGAAATGAGGTGTGGCGCGACCTCGAGAGGCAGTACAAGCCGCACCTTGATTATACCGGCAACGCGCTCTACGAGGGCGGCGCGTTCTGGCAGAACAAGCATCACATCTATGACTGCCCGCTGTACTACATCGACTACTGCATCGCGGGGACAAATGCGCTGCAGTACAAGGTCTGGATGGACAAGGACTACCGCGGGGCGTGGAACTCGTACCTGAAGCTGTGCCGCCTCTCCGCGTCTGATTTCTTCGACGGTCTGATGAAGGCCGCGGGGCTCAACAATCCGTTTGAGGACGGGTGCCTGAGGTACACGGCAAACAAGCTGAGAGAGCTGATCTGAAAGGACTGCGCACCGCGTCGGGAGAAATTGCTCCTGACCGGCCCGCAGCCCGCGCGTATGCGCGGCGGCAGGTTTAACGCAACTAATTCTGTAGCATGCTACATTTTTCACAAATGTGAGCCTTCAATCTGTCGCATGCTACAAAAACATGACGAAAAGGCGTCTGTCTCATTGACAGGCGCCTTTTTCTGCGTTAATCTGTAGCACGCTACACATAACGGAATCACAGATAGAAAGGCTGCTATGGAAGATTACGAGATCCCTTCTCTGCTGAAGAAAATTCATGATCGCATGAAGACGAATTTTGACGCTGAGCTGAAGTCGCTCGGGCTGACGTTCGGTCAGATGCGCGCCATGTATGTGCTCGAGAAGAACGGAGGCCAGCTGACGCAGAAGCAGATCGCGGATATGCTGGACGTCTCGCATCCGACGGTTGTCGGAATCGTGAGCCGCATGGAGAAGGCCGGCTACGTCGTCTGCGAGAAGGACCCGGACGATCACCGGAACAAGATCGTCACGCTGACACAGCTTGCGCTGGACAAGAGCCGCGAGGGCAGGGAGAACCACCGGCAGGCGGACGCAAGGCTTGTCGCCGGCTTAAGCGACGATGAGAAGGATACGCTTCTTGGCCTTTTGAACCGCGTGTATGAAAATCTGTAAAACCGCGGTGATGACTCCGGATGTGCGAAGACAGGTTCCTGAAGACAGGAAATCCTCCATATGGTGCTGAACAGGTGCAAAAGAGTAACTGCTCGGTACCCCGGCCCCGGAGCGCTTTGCGTTCTTCGTTGTGCTGAATGATTACAAAAAATGAAAGGAAAGACAGAACATGAAGACAATCAAAACACTTCTCAGAAGTCTCCGCGAGTATAAGCGGGTGACGATTCTGACCCCGATTTACGTCGCGGGTGAAGTTGTCCTCGAATGTATCCTTCCGCTGCTCATGGCCCATCTCATCGACAAGATGACGGGAAATTCCATGACGCCGATTCTGGAGACAGGGCTTGCGCTTCTTATCATGGCGATGTTCTCTCTGCTCTTCGGAACGCTGAGTGCGAGAGCGGCAGCGACAGCGAGCGCCGGCTTTGCGAAGAACCTGCGGCAGGACCTCTTCTTCCACATCCAGGACTTTTCATTTGCCGATGTTGATAAGTTCTCGACGTCGTCCCTGATTACACGAATGACGACGGACGTCACGAACGTACAGAACGCGTTCCAGATGATCATCCGCATTGCGGTCCGCACGCCGCTCATGATCATCTTCTCGATTGTCATGAGCTTTGCGATCAATGTGCGGATGGCCCTCATTTTTGTGGTCCTGATCCCGGTGCTCGGCATCGCGCTCGGCATCATCAACGGCCTCGCGGGACCGCTGTTCCGCCGGATTTTCAAGACGTATGATGCGATGAACGAGTCTGTTCAGGAAAATGTCAGTGCGATCCGCGTCGTCAAGTCATTTGTCCGCGAGGATTATGAGAAGGACAAATTCGGAAAGACTTCCGAGAAGGTCTTCAAGGATTTCCGCCACGCGGAGCGTCTGATCGCGCTCAACAACCCGGTCATGATGTTCGGCATCTATCTCGCCATGCTGCTCGTCAGCTATTTCGGTGCGAAGATGATTATCGCGTCGGGCGGCTCGAGTCTCACGACCGGCCAGCTCTCTTCGCTCATCACCTACGGCGTGCAGATCCTGAGCGCACTGATGATCCTGACGATGGTCTTCGTCATGACGTCGATGGCGGTGGAGTCCGCGAGACGAATCGCCGAGGTCCTCGAGCATGAGAGTGACCTGAAGTCTCCGGAGAACGGTCTCACGGAGGTGAAGGACGGAAGCATCGAGTTCGACAACGTCTCGTTCAAATACTCGATGAAGACGCGGAAATTTGCGCTCTCGGATATTAATCTGAAGATCCCGTCCGGATCGACGATCGGTATCATCGGCTCCACAGGCTCCTCGAAGACGACGCTGATTCAGCTCATTTCCCGCCTCTATGATACGACGGAGGGCTCGGTGAAGGTCGGCGGCGTTGACGTAAGAAAATACGATCTCGTTGCGCTCCGCGATGCGGTCGCCGTTGTCCTGCAGAAGAATGTCCTGTTCCACGGGACGATCGCGGAGAATCTCCGCTGGGGCAAGAAGGACGCGACGGATGAGGAGATCCTGCACTGTTCAAAGCTTGCGCAGGCGGATGAGTTCGTGCAGCAGTTCCCGGACAAATACGACACGATGATCAGCCAGGGCGGAACCAACGTCTCCGGCGGTCAGAAGCAGCGTCTTTGCATTGCGCGTGCGCTCCTGAAGCATCCGAAGATCCTGATCCTCGATGACTCGACATCGGCTGTCGACACGAAGACGGACGCGCTGATCCGGAAGGCGTTCCGCGAGGAGATTCCGGACACAACCAAGATCATTATCGCGCAGCGTGTCTCCTCGGTTGAGGACGCGGACCAGATCCTCGTCATGGAGGGCGGCCGCATCGTCGAGCAGGGCACGAGCGAGGAGCTGCTCGCAAAGGGCGGCATTTACAAGGAGACCTATGATTCTCAGCAGAAAGGAAAGGAGGCGTGACACATGGCAGCGGAAAATGAAATGAGCACAAAGAAGAAGCGCGGCTTCTCCGGCGCAAAGCCCGGCACAGTCGGCCGTCTCTTCCGGTATATTTTCAGCCACTACAAGGCCCGGTTCATTGCGGTCGTCATCTGCATCATTCTCTCGGCCGTCTCCTCGACGGTTGCGACCGTCTTCCTGCAGAGACTCATCGATACGGTCATCACGCCGGGCTTAAAGAGCGGGTTTGCGTCTGTCGCGGTCCGCTTCGGCGAGATCATCACACTGATGGCCATATTCTACGCGGTCGGCGTCATTGCGACCTTCCTCTGGTCGCGGATGATGGCGACGGTCACGCAGGGCACTCTGCGGAACCTCAGAAATGACATGTTCAACCGCATGGAGTCTCTGCCGATCCGCTACTTTGATACACATGCACACGGCGATATCATGAGTACCTACACGAATGATACCGATGCGATCCGGCAGATGATCGGGCAGTCGATGCCGATGCTGATTCAGTCGGTCCTCTCGATCGTATTTATGGTCATCATGATGTTCTACTACAGCCTCTGGCTCACAGCGATCGTCGCGGTGTTCATGATCGGCATGGCATTTATCACGAAGAACTTCGGCGGCGCGTCCGCGCACTTCATGACGGAGCAGCAGAAGTCACTCGCACGCGAGGAGGGCTTTGTCGAGGAAATGGTCGAGGGTGCGAAGGTCATCAAGGTCTTCAACCACGAGAAGGAGTCCGAGCAGGATTTCCTGAAGTACAACGAGCAGCTTTTCAAGGACAGTGAGGCGGCGAACAAGGCCGGCAACGTCCTGTTCCCGATCCTCGGCAATGTCGGCAACATTATGTACGTCGTTCTTGCATTTGTCGGAGCGGCGATGGTCTTTACCAATGCAGGCAACATCGGCTTTGCGGGCATGGGCACAATGACGGCCGGCATCATCGTCTCGTTCCTGTCCATGGCGCGTCAGCTCTCACAGACGGTCGGCCAGGTCTCAAACCAGGTCGCGCTCATCGCGATGGGCATCGCGGGCGCGGGCCGTGTCTTCGAGCTCATTGATCAGGAGCCGGAGAAGGACAACGGCTATGTCATGCTCGTCAACGCGCGCATCGATAAGGACGGCAATATCACGGAGACAAAGGAGCACACCGGCATGTGGGCGTGGAAGCATTACCACAGGGCGGACAACACGACGACGTACAAGAAGCTCGAGGGCGATATCGAGATGGAGCATGTCGACTTCGGCTACACGCCGGAGAAGCAGGTCCTGCATGATATCACGCTCTACGCGAAGCTTGGTCAGAAGATCGCATTTGTCGGCGCGACCGGCGCAGGCAAGACGACGATCACGAACCTGATCAACCGCTTCTACGATATCCCGGACGGCAAGATCCGTTACGACAAGATCAACATCAACAAGATCAAGAAGCCGGACCTCCGCCGCTCACTCGGCGTGGTCCTTCAGGACGTTAACCTGTTTACGGGAACGGTCATGGACAATATCCGCTACGGCAAGTTCGACGCGACGGACGAGGAGTGCATCGCGGCGGCAAAGCTCGCAAATGCGGATGACTTTATCACGCGTCTGCCGGACGGCTATAACACGCTGCTGACCGGCAACGGCGCGCAGCTCTCCCAGGGGCAGCGGCAGCTGATCTCGATCGCCCGCGCGGCGGTCGCGGACCCGCCGGTCATGATCCTCGACGAGGCGACGTCCTCGATCGATACGCGTACCGAGGCGCTTGTCCAGAAGGGCATGGACAACCTCATGAAGGGCAGAACGGTCTTCGTCATCGCGCACCGTCTGTCGACGGTCCGCAACTCGGACGCGATCATGGTCCTCGACCACGGCCGCATCATCGAGCGCGGCACGCACGATCAGCTGATCGCGCAGAAGGGGACCTACTACCAGCTGTACACGGGAGCGTTCGAGCTGGAGTGAGCCGTGGGGCCCCTGCCCCACTTCTTGTTCATTCCGTTGCTCCGCGCAATGTCAGAGCAAGGTCTGCCGCTGCGCGGAGCTTATCGGTGCTCGCGCATAAGCTCCGGATTGCGGTAGCTGCAAAGTAGCGGAGCTTATGCGCTAAAATTTAATAGAATTGTAATTTATTTACGGGGCGCAAGCCCCGTTCTTCATGTATAATAACGATGTATCGCCACCGATGCTCTTTGGACGCGGGAATTAAGGGGCCTGCGCGGGAGCGGGTGATATCAGGGGATTTGCAGGGGAGCAACTATACATGGGGAACACATTGATTGCCGTAGCCGTTCTGCTCGTGCTTCTTGCAGGAGCGCTGTTCGTGTTCTGGCATCTCATATACAGGCAGCTGTGGAGACGTGCTCTGCAGGTGCGGTTTTCATTTCAGAAGCACGCGATCTATGCCGGTGAGGAGACAGAACTTTCCGAAGAAATTGAAAATGAAAAGAAGCTTCCGGTGTCGGGAGTCGAGATCGGCTTCCGCGTCCCGAAGGGACTCGTGCATGCCGACGGCAGCTCCGAAATCAAGGTAGCCATCTCGAAGGACATGCTCGGCGTGGCCGGACAGGATAAGCTTGTGCGGACGCACAGGATCCGCGGCACAAAGCGGGGCAAGTATGAGATCGGACCGTATTTCTGCCGGTCTCTTTCTAAGGCGCAGATGTTCTTCTTCGAGAAGGAGCCGGCTGCGACGGACAAGATCTATGTCTACGCGGCGAGGACGGATGTCACGGACATCGTGAATGCCGTTGATGAGGTGACCGGCGAGGCGGAGAACCAGAGGGCGCTGTACCAGAACCCGTTTGCGTTCGCGGGCGTGAGCGGCTACCGGAAGGGCAGCACGGCTGCGATGGATTTCGACGCGATCGCCGCGAACAGCCGCGTGATGGTCGGGTCGTACAATTCGATCCTCAACACGCAGTTCCAGATCTTCCTCGACGTCGATGACGAGGGCTCTGCCCGGGAGGCGACGCTGGTCGAGGAGAGCGTGAGCATTGCGGCGTCGCTCGCGTGCCGCTTCATGATGGAGGGCACGAAGACGGGCCTTCTGATCAACGCGATCTCGGAGCAGACGGGCCACTCGATGATCTTCGATCCAGGCACGGGCTCGCGCAAGCTGATCGATATCGAGCGCGCGCTGACGCATGATTTTTCGAAAATGAAGACCACGGACTTTGTCGGTCTCACGATGCACCTCGACATGAACCAGGTGCCGGTTTTCATTTCCAAGAACATGACGCAGTCGCAGGCCAACGATCTCGCGGCGAACCTCGGGACCGGGCGCGTCGGACTTCTGGTGATTCCAATCAGGGCCGGGCAGAAAGGATCTGTCAGCAGCACGGGCGGCCTCACGGTCATGTACCGGGAGGTATGAGACCAGCCTGACTTTGTAAATGAAGCGCGGTGACGCTCGGACATGCTCTGCCCGGGGTCATGAAACGGTTATAGAAGGGTAAAAGAACGGCTCAGCAGAAGCTAAAAAACGGGCGGTCCGCATTCACAATTTGTGAGTGCGGGCCGTCCGTTTTTCTATAGACTGAGTGTCCCGTGCAATGCTCAGAGCACCGAGAATCCGGAGTAGAGGTATTTCTGGTCCTCTGCGTTGTCGAGATATTCGTGGCCGTGGTCAGTGCCCGTAAACAGGAGACGGCCGTCTCTGAACGCGAGGAGCTGCGTCTCCGGGACGGGAGTCCAGCCACTGTCTGAGATCGGAACGGTCGCAAAGTAGGCGGCCGTTCCGGACTGCCAGATGTGCAGGGAGTCCCTGTAGTTGCAGTGCACGTAGTAGAGCTCTCCGTCGAAGATCAGCAGGTTCAGCTTGTTGCGCGGCGAGATCTCGCAGACGATCTGATCCATGAGATCAAAGCGCTCCTCGGCGGTCGGTTCCCGGCGGAGCCTCCGGATCAGCTCGTCCTGCCGGTCGATGATGTAGAGAAGAATCCGCTCGCTGTCGGTGCCTCCGCGCTGAGTGCGGATGTATGGGCGGAGAAGAGAGCAGTCGAAGATGGTTCCGTTGTGGGCGAGCGTCCACGAGCGGCCGCTGATGTCACGCCCTGTGAAGGGATGCGTGTTGTCGTACTCCATGACGCCCTGCGTCGCGTACCGGATGTGCGCGATCGCTGTCTTTGTCACGATCCGGCTCTTCAGGCGGTATTTCAGATACGTGCTGCTCCCGGCGCAGACCGGCTCTTTTTCGATCGCCGGGCCGCCGCAGTCAAGGAGCGCGAGCCCCCAGCCGTGCGGGTGGCGCACGCTGTGCGCGTAAAATTTCTTCAGAAGGTCATTTGCCTCGATCGGCGTGGCCGCGCAGATCCCGAATAATTCACACATGTCTTTCTCCCTCCCTGAGGCTCCGGAGACTTTCCTCCTGCCGCTGACGCGCGAGCACAAGGCCCTTCCGGACAAAGCCACCGGCATACTTTTCTTTCACGGCCGCCGCATAGCGTCTCTCCGGGTCCGTAAATTTTTCAAGCTCAAAGTCGAGCACGCACTGCACGTCCCGGCCGCAGTCCCTGAAAAATGTCTCCATGTCCTGAAGCAGGCGGAGACCTGCCTCGTGCAGGCTCCCTTTATTTCCGTCAGTGGATGCGAGACGCACCGTGCGAAGGTCGTAGCGCGCCGCCGATTTGAAGTTGCGCACGGCCATGATCTGTGCATTCTTGTCCGCACGCACCGCAGGCCCTGCCGCGAGATAAATGAGAAGCAGCTGCGCGAATTTTACGTCCCTGACCGCGACGCCGCTGAAGGCGAGCGGATTGAGGTCGAACATGCGCAGCTCGATGTGGCTGACGCCGCCGCTCCGCAGGTTATCCAGCGTGTTTTTCCCGCGCGGCTTCAGGCGGACCGGATAGTACAGCTCGGACGGAGCGCGCAGCACGCCGCCCGTCACATAGGCCTCGATGCTGTCCGCGTAGCTCCGGATGTCCGAGTAATCAAGGACCGGCGTGAAGAAGTTCCAGTAGCCGAGCTCGCTGCAGCGGATGCTCGCCATGCCCGGAAAGTAATCTCCGCCCGTCACTCCCTCCTCGGCAAATGAACTGTCTCCGAGCGGACTCGCGGCGGTCACTGCCGTCAGGATCCAGCCGGAGACGGCGGCCTTCTCCGCGAGCTCGACATAGAACTGGTCGCGGAATGTTCGAAAGCGCGCCTCCTCAGTCTGCTCTGCGGACAGGCCGCTCATCGGCTCCGAACTGTCTGACTCCGCCCGGGGAGCCGTTTTGGCCTGAGGCGTTTTCGTGCCGCCGGCTGCATTTTCCCTCTCACGGATCCTGAACTCCGCGCGGAGCAGCTCCTCGCTGAAGGAGTAATTCACGTGGATGCCCGAGAGCGTCATGAGGTAGCGGCCGTACCTTGCGGAGAGATACCGGCGGTACTCGGTCTTCTCGGCGAGGTCGCCATCGAAGAAAGCGATGGGAATGTCATTTTCCTGCCGGATGTACGGCGGGTTTGAGAACGGCCACAGAAGCTCCGGCTCGGGAAGCTCTGCGAGCACTCGCTGGAGCTTTGCGGTGAAGCGGTCGAGCTCGCGGACAGCCTCCTCGGCGGACGGGCAAGGGTCGGTATTCACCTCTGTCTGATTTTCACAGAAATCGCGTGTGACATGCGCGCTCTCTCCGAACGGATGGCGCGTATGGGACAGCGTTCCGTCCCCGAGAACGCGGAGACTCTCGCGCTCAAGACCGAAGCTGCCCTGAAAAAGGAGATCACGGATCTCCGGGTTCTCATAATGAAGCATATCCACCTCCCAAGTATGCACTTAGTTATTCAGCCCCGGATTCGGAACGCTTCGCGCTATGAGTCTGAGGGGTATTGAATTAAAAAAGTATAAGCGCTCCCACGCCTGAAAGCAAGAAATGAGACAAGCTTCGGCAGATTGTACGAAGAGAAATTCTTTAATTCCCACGAATTAGGTATGGAAAGTATGAAAAGATGTGTTATAATGCAAACTATCATCGTAACAGGGAGGCCCCAAGAGGTGGCTCCCGTCTGACAGGAAAGAGAGGACCGATGGAAAGAAAACGAATTGACACAGATGTCCTGATTATCGGCGGAGGCACCGCAGGCTGCTTTGCCGCGATGGTCCTCGGGCAGAGACCGGACATCCGCGTGACGATCGCGGAGAAGGCGAACATCAGGCGCTCGGGATGTCTGGCGGCCGGCGTAAATGCCATCAACGCCTACATCACAAAGGGACATGTCCCGCAGGATTATGTCGATTATGCGCGGCATGACGCGGCCGGCATTGTGCGCGGGGACCTGCTCCTCTCGATGTCCGAGCGGCTCAACCATGTGACTAAGGTCATGGAGGACCTCGGGCTCGTCATTTTGAAGGATGAGAATGGGGAGTACGTCTCCCGCGGCTGGCGGAACATCAAGATCAACGGAGAGAACATCAAGCCGCTCCTCGCGGAGGCCGCATCCGCGCAGAAGAATGTCACGATTCTCAACCATGTGAACATCACCGATTATCTGACCGTTCCGGCTGATGCAATCGATCAGCAGGCAGACAGTGAGTTCGTTCCGTCCGGAAGAAAAATCGCTGGCGCTGTGGGGTTCAGTGTCAATGAGCCTGTCGCGTATGAAATCTATGCGAAGGCCGTTCTTGTCGCGACCGGCGGCGCGGCCGGCATCTACCGGCCGAACAATCCCGGATTTTCCAGGCATAAGATGTGGTACCCGCCGTTTAATACGGGTGCCGGATACGCGATGGGAATCCGCGCCGGTGCGGAGATGACGACATTTGAGATGCGCTTCATTGCGCTTCGCTGCAAGGACACGATCGCGCCGACGGGGACGATCGCCCAGGGCGTCGGCGCAAAGCAGGTCAATTCTCTTGGCGAGGTCTACGAGAATAAGTACGGCCTCACAACATCGGAGCGAGTCTACGGCACCGTCGAGGAGATGCGCAAGGGACGCGGGCCGTGCTACCTGAAGACGAAGGGCATCTCAAAGGATGCGGAGGAGTCGCTCTACAGGGCATACCTCAACATGGCGCCGTCACAGACGCTCAAGTGGTTTGAAGGCGGTCAGGGCCCGTCCGAGGAAAATGTAGAGATTCAGGGCACGGAGCCGTACATCGTCGGCGGCCACACGGCGAGCGGCTACTGGATCCGGAATGACCGCTCGACGACAATCGAGGGACTCTTCGCGGCGGGAGATGTCGCCGGCGGCGCCCCGCAGAAATATGTGACGGGCGCGCTCGCGGAGGGCGAGATTGCGGCGGAGTCCATTCTGAAGCTTCTTGATGAAGGCGCGAAGAGCGGCCCGCAGAGTGCTTCTGTCGGAACTGCAGATCAGCGCGCAGAAGGACCCGGAACCGGCCCGGCTGACGCGGCTGCCGAGGAAGAGGCGCTCTCGAAGGAGGCGGACAGCCTGATCACTTCGTATGAGACGCAGCTCTCAAATCCGGAGTTCCTCATGACGACGGAGGAGATTGAGGAGGCCATGCAGAAGATCATGGACGAGTACGCCGGCGGCATCAGCACAGCGTACCGCTACAACGAGGCATCACTTGCGCTTGCGGACAAGCACATCCGGTCGCTCGAGGCGCTTGTTCCGAGGCTTGCCGCCGCGGACATGGACGACCTGCTCCGCATCTACGAGGTCCGGGAGCGGCTCACCGTCGCGCGCGTGCTGATCGCGCATCTCCGCGCGAGAAAGGAGACGCGGTGGCATGCATTTGCGGAGCATACGGATTTCCCGGAGAAGGATCCGCATTTTCTGGCGTATGTCAACTCGGTGTACAGGGACGGAAAGATAAGGACCGTCCTCAGACCTCTGATCGCGGAGGATGGCACGGAGCTTCCGGAAAGTGAAAGGAGGGTTCCCGGATGAGCGTAAAAATCAATCGTTCAAAATGTGTGGGCTGCCGGCAGTGCGTCGAGGTCTGCCCCGGAAATCTGATCAAGATCGGCAGTGACCGGAAGGCGTATATCCCGCATGAGCGCGACTGCTGGGGCTGCACCTCCTGCATCAAGGAGTGCCGGTTCGGCGCGATTGACTTTTTCCTGGGGCCGGACCTCGAGGGCCGCGGCACGAAGCTTTCCGTCTCAAGAAATGAGAACGGATATGTGTGGACGTTCACGGATATCCAGGGACATAAGAGACAGATTTCGATCAATGCAAAAGACGCAAACAGATATTAACGTACGGAGGACAAAGCAGTGAGTGAATTATCCCATCTCGATCAGCTCGAGGCTGAGGCAATCTACATTATGCGGGAGGTCGCCGCGGAATGTGAGAAGCCTGTTATGCTCTATTCCATCGGAAAGGACAGCACGGTGCTTCTGCACCTGGCGCTGAAGGCCTTCTATCCGGAGAAACCGCCATTTCCGTTCCTTCACATCGACACGACGTGGAAGTTCAAGGAAATGATCAAGTTCCGCGATGAGCAGGCGAAGAAGTACGGCCTCAAGATGCTCGTCTACACGAACGAGGAGGGCAGAAAGCAGGGTGTCAACCCGTTCGATTACGGCTCCTCCTACACGGACATCATGAAGACGCAGGCCTTAAAGCAGGCGCTCACGAAGTACGGCTTCACGGCGGCATTCGGAGGCGGACGCCGCGACGAGGAGAAGTCCCGCGCGAAGGAGCGGATCTTCTCATTCCGAAATGAGGCGCAGGCCTGGGACCCGAAGAACCAGAGACCGGAAATGTGGAAGCTCTATAACACGCATATCCGGAAGGGCGAGAGCATGCGCGTCTTCCCGATCTCGAACTGGACGGAGAAGGACATCTGGATGTACATCAAGCGCGAGAACATCGAGATCGTTCCGCTCTACTACGCAAAGGTCCGCCCGTGCGTCGAGCGCGACGGCCAGCTGATCATGGTCGATGACGACCGGATGAGACTGAAGCCGGGCGAGGAGATCATGCACAAGAAGATCCGTTTCCGTACACTCGGCTGCTATCCGCTCACGGGCGGCTTTGAGTCGAATGCGGAGACACTTGACGAGATCATCGACGAGACGCTGAGCGCCGTCGAGTCCGAGCGCACAACACGTGTCATCGACAAGGACGCGGGCGCCGGCAGCATGGAGAAGAGAAAGAAGGAGGGCTACTTCTGATGCGTGACTTACTGAAATTCATTACCTGCGGCAGTGTTGACGACGGAAAATCGACGCTGATCGGACATATCCTGTATGATTCCAAGCTTCTCTACGCGGACCAGGAGAAGGCTCTCGAGCTCGACTCCAAGGTCGGAAGCCGCGGCGGCGCGATCGACTACTCCCTGCTTCTCGACGGTCTCACGGAGGAGCGCGAGCAGGGCATCACAATCGATGTCGCGTACCGGTACTTCACGACAGACCACCGCTCCTTCATCGTCGCGGACACACCGGGCCATGAGGAGTACACAAGAAACATGGCAGTCGGCGCTTCATTTGCCGATCTCGCCGTCATCCTGGTGGACGCGAAGCAGGGCGTGCTCGTCCAGACGCGCCGCCACGCGCGGATCTGCGCGCTCATGGGCATCCGCTACTTTGTCTTCGCGGTCAACAAGATGGACCTCGTGGACTACAGCGAGGCGCGCTTCAAGGAGATCCTTGCGCAGATTGCCGAGCTGACAAATGAATTAAAGCTCGAGAACGTCAACGTGATCCCGGTCTCTGCGACGGAGGGCGACAACATCACGAAGCGCTCCGCGAACATGCCCTGGTACAAGGGCGACGTGCTCCTCGATTACCTTGAGACCGTCGATGTTCAGGACGCCGCGAAGGAGCAGGGCTTCTACATGCCGGTGCAGCGCGTCTGCCGTCCGGACCACAATTTCCGCGGCTTTGAGGGACAGATCGAGGCCGGCTCCGTGAAGGTCGGCGATGAGATCACGTCTCTCCCGAGCGGTGAGAAGGCGCACGTGAAGGGCATTCTCATTGGAGACAGACAAGCGGAGAGCGCCATCAAGGGTCAGCCGGTCACCCTCTCGCTCGACCGCGAGGTCGACGTGTCGAGAGGCTGCGTGCTTGAGAGCGGCTCCGGCGCGCAGATCGCGGACACAGTCACGGCGACGATTCTCTGGATGGACGACGCGACGCTTGAGAACGGCAAGAACTTCTATGTGAAGCTCGGCACCCGCGAGATCCCGGGCCTTGTCACGAAGATTCTCTATAAGATTGACGTCAACACGGGAGAGCACGAGGAGGCGACATCTCTCAAGAAAAATGAGATCGCAGAGGTGCGGCTTGCATTTACGGACCGGATCGTCGTCGATCTCTTCAGTAAGCACAGAACACTCGGCGAGCTCATCCTGATCGACCGCATCTCCAACATGACGTCCGCGTGCGGTGTCGTCGAGTCCGTGTCGGACAGCGGCAACAACTTCGGCGAGGGCAAGGTCACGAAGGAGCTTCGCGCGGCGCTCGAGGGCCAGAAGCCGGTCACGGTCGAATTCCGCATCGGAAGGAACGGCCTCACGAGAGAGACGGCAGAGGCGGTCGAGAAGCAGCTGGTCATCGCCGGCAGACACACGTACCTCTACGCGCCGTCTGACGCGGAGCATGTCGCTGAGGTCGTGCGGAGACTTAATCACGCCGGCATCATCGTCCTGCTGGTTTTGAATGAGGAGCTTGCGGATAAGCATCTTGTTCCGAGAAAGCCGTCCTATATCGACGACTGGGGCGAGGCGGGCGAGTCTGTCGACTCGATCGTGAAGTTCATTCTGGACGCGTCCAGATATGACACAGGCGTAGCCGGCAATAAAGACTATATCTGATCCTGCATGAGGACCTCTTCCGGGGCACGTTCCCGGGAGAGGTTTTTTCATTAACAGGAAATCCTTCTGCATTTCCCACTTGACAATCCCACTAATCATAGTAAAATAATGGGAAAATAACAAACGGAGGCGCTATGAAATTCAATACCAGATTGCTGCATGGCAGGGCCGTGAAGCGGTACGCCGAGGGCGCGACGGTACCTCCGATCGCGCAGGTCACTGCATTTTCCTTTCCGACCGCGGAGGAGCAGGCCAATGTCTTCCAGCACAAGGCCGCGGGCTTCGCGTACAGCCGCGTGGGAAATCCGACGGTGGCGGCCTTTGAGACAAGATTGAATGAGCTTGAGGGCGGCAATGCCTGTATTGCCTGTTCGAGCGGAATGTCGGCGATCACGCTGGCGCTCCTCAATATGCTCTGCGCGGGCGACGAGATCATCGCCGGCTGCGGCCTTTACGGCGGGTCCATCGATCTTTTCGAGGACCTGACGAAATTCGGGATCAAGACACGGTTTGTCCGCCACATGACGGTGGAGGAGATCGAGCCGCTGGTGAACGAGAGGACGCGCGTCATTTTCGGCGAGCTGATCGGAAATCCGGGACTCGAGATCATGGATGTCCCGAAGGTCGCGGAGTACGCGCACCACATCGGTGTTCCGCTTATCGTCGATTCCACGACGGCGACACCGTACATCGCAAAGCCGCTCGAGCTCGGGGCGGACATCGTCGTCCACTCGGCATCGAAGTACATCAACGGCGGAGGCAATTCCGTCAGCGGCGCGATCATCGACGGCGCGAAATTCAAGTGGGATTTTGATAAATTCGAGGCGCTCTCCGGCTACCGGAAATTCGGGATCCTCGCGTACACGATCCGTCTTCGGACGGACATCTGGGAGAACATGGGCAGCTGCCTCTCGCCGATGAACGCGTACCTCAATATCATCGGTCTTGAGACGCTCGGCCTCCGGATGGAGCGGATCTGTCAGAACGCAGAGACACTGGCCCGCGCGCTCGATGAGATTCCGGGCATATCGGTCAATTATCCGACGCTTCCCGGAAACCCGTACAGAGAGCTCGCCGAGAGGGAGCTCCAGGGCCTCGGCGGTGGCATCCTGACATTCCGTGCGGGCTCGAAGGAGAAGGCGTACCGGGTGCTTGACTCCCTGCAGTATGTGACGCGGGCGACGAGCATCGGGGATTTCCGGTCTCTTGCAATTCACCCGGCATCCACGCTCTATATCCGGAGCACGCCGGAAATGAGAGAAGCCGCCGGCGTCTTTGATGACACGATCCGCGTGAGCGTGGGCATCGAGGATGTGGAGGACCTGATTGACGACTTCCGCCAGGCACTGAAGGCGTAAGCGATAGAGTTTCATTTACTACCATTACTACAGAAAATACCATAAAGGAGAACTGAGATGACAATCACAGTAGGCGGCGAGAAAAAAGAAGTGAAAGACGGGATCACCATTTCCGAACTGATCGAGCAGGAGAAGGTTGAGACTCCGGAATATGTCTCCGTATCCGTCAATGAGGAGTTCGCGCAGCGCGACACATTTGACACAACGCACCTGAAGGACGGCGACGTTGTTGAATTTCTGTATTTCATGGGAGGCGGCCGCTGATGCCATTTACAAATGAACAGCTGGAGCGATATTCCAGACACATTATCTTAAAGGAGATCGGCGTCAAGGGGCAGAAGAAGCTGATGAACGGCTCTGTCCTCATCATCGGCGCCGGCGGACTCGGCGCACCGGCAGCTATGTATCTCGCCGCAGCCGGAGTCGGAAAGATCGGCATCGCGGACGCGGATGTCGTTGATCTCTCGAACCTGCAGAGACAGGTCATTCACACGACCAATGATCTCGGAAAGCCGAAGGTTGAATCGGCCGCAGAGACGATGCGCGCGATCAACCCGGATGTCGAGGTCGTGACATACCAGGAATTCATTTCCGCGGCGAACATCAAGGATATTATCAAGGACTACGATTTTGTTCTCGACGGGACAGATAATTTCCCGGCAAAGTTCCTGATCAATGACGCGTGTGTCATGCTGAAGAAGCCGTTCTGCCACGCGGGCATTATCCGCTTCAAAGGTCAGCTCATGACATGGACTCCGGAGTCCGGAGCGCCGTGCTACCGCTGCGTGTTCAAGAACCCGCCGCCAAAGGACGCGGTCCCGACCTGCAAGCAGGCGGGCGTCATTGGCGCGATGGCGGGCGTCATCGGATGCCTCCAGGCGCTCGAGGCCGTCAAGTACCTGACGGGGGCCGGCGAGCTGCTCACAGGGAAGCTGCTGACATTTGACGGACTGACGATGAATTTCCACACGATCAAGCTTCCGCCGAAGGGCGACGGCTGCGCGGTCTGCTCGGACCATCCGACGATTACGGAGCTCATCGATTACGAGCAGGCGACGTGCGATTTCAATCCGAAGAAGCCGCTGGACTGAGAGGCGGTGCCGGCCGGGAGTAATCCGAAGAAACAGCCGGACTGACAGACGGTGCCGGCCGGGAGGCTGCAGAACGCAGGCTGGAAAGCGGCACGCTTGAAGCCGGTGGGCGTTGTTCCGATAGTGCGGCATGACGCGTCGGATTCCGGAACAGGAACAGCGGATCTGGAGGGAACAGACATTGAAGGTATTACTGAAAAAGAGTGACTATGAGAAGATTCTCGCGTATGCCCGGTCTGAGCGGCCGGACGAGGCCTGCGGGCTGATCGCGGGAAAGGACCTCGATGACGGCATCACCCGCGAGGTCCGGAAGGTCTACATGCTCACGAATATTGACCACACCAATGAGCATTTCTCGATGGACCCGAAGGAGCAGCTCGCCGCGGTGAAGGATATGCGTGCAAACGGCTTCATGCCGCTCGGCAACTGGCATTCTCACCCGGAGACGCCGGCGAGACCGTCGGAGGAGGATATCCGCCTTTCATTTGACAGCAGGGCAAGCTACCTGATCCTCTCGCTCAGAGTTGACGAGAGACCGGAGATCAATTCCTATCATGTCGTGCACTGCCGGGACGTGGCGAAGGAGCAGCTCGTTCTTGTGGACTGATTTCATCAGTTTTCTGTAACTATTCAGCACCCCAACACTTGGAACGCTTCGCGTTCCTCGTTGTGGGCGGGCAGAGCGGCTTCGCCGCTTGTCCGCCCCTCAGAAAACTTCAGAAACCGTCCGGCGAGCAGGCTCTCCGTCCGGATTTCATCAGTTTTCTGAGGGGTGCTGAATCATTGCATTTTGCGGAGGAAAGCATATGGCTACATATGACATTGCCGCGCTCAAGAAGGGCGGCTTCATGAAACAGAAACAAAAAGGAAAGTTCTCTCTTCGTCTCGGCATTGTCGGCGGTCAGGTGACGGCCGAGCAGCTGGCGGCGGTCCTGGAGGTCGCAAACCGCTACGGACACGGCTATGTCCATCTGACGGCGCGCCAGGGTATCGAGATTCCGTTCATCGATATCGATCAGATCGAGGAGGTCAAGGCGGCTCTCGCAAAGGGCCATATCGCGCCCGGCGTCTGCGGCCCGCGTGTCCGCACGATCACGGCATGTCAGGGCATGGCGACATGTCCGAACGGCTGCATCGACACGGAAGGTCTTGCGAAGGAGCTGAACGACCGCTACTTCGGCCGCGAGCTTCCGCACAAGTTTAAGTTCGGCGTCACGGGATGTCAGAACAACTGCCTCAAGGCGGAGGAGAACGACCTCGGTATCAAGGGCGGTCTCAAGGTCGATTGGCAGGAGGACAAATGCATTTCCTGCGGCGTCTGCGCGAAGACCTGCCGCACGAACGCGATCACGCTGAAGGACGGTAAGATCACGATCGATCCTGCAAAATGCAATTTCTGCGGGCGCTGCGCGTATGCGTGCCCGACGGACGCGTATGACTACACGCGCGGCTATATCCTCACATTCGGCGGAAACTTCGGCAACAACATCGCCATGGGCGAGCCGGTCATTCCGTTCATCGAGGACCACGACAAGCTGATGGCTGTCTGCGACGCGACGATCAAGTTCTTCGCGGAAAATGCGAAGCCGTCGGAGCGGTTTGCATTTACGCTGAAGCGGGTCGGATTTGACAAGCTCGCGAAGGTCGTCCGCGAGGCGTATGAGAGCGCGTGATGGCTGCGGGCATGCCGGACCGCGATCCGGCAGACATGCCGATGTGATCCCTGAGTAATCTACGAGAGGCTGCCGAAGGCGGCGGAGAGGAGAAATATATGGCTGATACAATCAAAGCTGACGAGACAGTCGATATCACGGACGTCGTCTGCCCGGTCACATTTGTCAAGGCGAAGGTCGCGCTCGAGGAGCTCGACGACGGACAGATCCTGTCCATCCACATGAACGACGGCGAGCCGGTCCAGAATGTGCCGCGCTCCATCAAGGATGAGGGCCACAAGATCCTGAAGCTCACGGACAATGAGGATGGGACGTATGACCTTCTAGTGAGAAAGGTTGGGGACTGAGAGGTTCCTTTTTTGAGCAGGGGCTCCGCCGGAAGGCGGGGCCCCTGCTGGCTCTTGCGGAGAACGCGGATCTCCTGTATAGTGGCGCTGTATAAAGGGAGGTTAGCCATGATACGGATCAGCCAGCTGAAGCTGCCCTGCGGGAGTGACCCCGCGGAGCTTGAGAAGAAGATCAGAAAGGCGCTCAGACTGAAGAGAGAGGAGCGGGTTTCATTTTCAATTGTGAGGCACTCGGTCGACGCGAGAAGACGGCCGGAGCTTTTCGACGTCTATTCGGTCGATGTGAGTCTGGAGGCGGATGGAAGTGTGTCCGGAGAGAAGACCGCACAGGGGCAGGAAGCTTCGGAGAAGGAGCTCCGCCGTGAGGAATCTCTCGTAAAGAAGCTGCACGACCGGAATATCCTCTTCACGCAGCCGAAGGCATATGTCTTCCCTGATGAGAATCCGGACCTGCCGCGCATGCCGCACCGCCCCGTTGTCATCGGGAGCGGTCCGGCCGGCCTCTTCTGCGCGCTTGAGCTCGCGCGCCACGGCTACAGGCCGGTCCTTCTTGAGCGGGGCGATGCGATGGAGGAGAGAACGGCGCATGTCGGCCGGTTCTGGGAGACGGGTGCGCTCGATCCCGAGTCCAATATCCAGTTCGGCGAGGGCGGCGCGGGGACATTTTCAGACGGAAAGCTCACGACAAATGTAAAGGACAGGTACGGGCGCAATGCGCGCGTGATCCGGACCTTTATCGAGGCAGGCGCGCCGGAGGACATCGCGTATGAATATCATCCGCACATCGGGACGGACATGCTCCGCGGCGTGATTGTCCGCCTGAGAAATGAAATTCTATCGCTCGGGGGCGAGATCCGCTTCCGCTCCCGCGTCACGGATGTTCTGGGAGAGGGAGCTGTCAGCGGCGTTCGCGTCGAGGGTCCGGACGGCCTGTATGAGCTGCCGGCATCTGTCGTCGTGCTCGCTCCGGGCCACAGCGCGCGCGACACGATCCGCTCTCTCTCTGCGCGAAGGATTCCGATGACGCAGAAGAATTTCGCGGTCGGCTTCCGCGTGTCCCATCCGCAGCGCATGATCGATGAACGGACCTACGGCATATCTGATCCGCAGGAAATGAAGCGCCTGCGCCTTCCGGCTTCAAGCTACAAGCTGACAGCAAAGGCGTCTGACGGGCGCGGCGTGTACAGCTTCTGCATGTGCCCCGGCGGCTACATTGTTAATGCGTCCTCAGAGAGGGGACGGCTTGCTGTGAACGGGATGAGCGACTATGCCCGCGACAGTGCGCGCGCAAACAGTGCAATTGTTATGACGGTCGACGCGAAGGACTTCGGGTCGGACGAGGTCCTGGCGGGGCTTCATTTTCAGGAGAAGATGGAGGAGCGGGCGTATGCCCTGGCAGACGGGCGGATCCCTGTCGAGCCGTATCTTCTGTTTGAGGAGGCCGTGCAGGATGCGGACGGGAGTGTGAAGGAGAAGGCTGGAGTGGAACGGACAGATGCAATCAACACGCATAAGCCCACAGAGCACCTCCGCAATGCCCAGGGAACGACGAATGAGCTGACGGAGGGGGCTGAGAGCCAGTGGAAGACGCGCGCGATGACGGCGGAGGAGACGGAGCAGCTGTGCCTTCGGGGGCTTGCCAGCTATGCGCCGCTTCACCGGCTGTTCCCGGAGCAGATGAACCGGGATTTTGTCGAGGGGATGAGAAGGTTCGACCGCTCATTTCCGGGATTTGCCGGGGATGAAGCATATGTGTGCGGGCTCGAGAGCCGCACGTCGTCGCCGGTGCGGATCCTCCGCGGGGATGACTTTATGTCGCCGGCCCTTCGCGGCCTTTATCCCTGTGGCGAGGGCGCCGGGTACGCCGGCGGCATCATGTCGGCAGCCATCGATGGTCTGAAGGTCGCCGAGGCGGTTACGAAGGCGTGGCGGCCGGCGGAGTGATACGCGCCGCCCTTGACGAGCCAGGCCGGATCGGCAGCGATGAGCCGTGAAAACCTGGCGGCCGGAGGAGTACATATGCGCCTGGTGACCGGAACGTATACAGAAAGAAAGAGGCCCCGCGGGCAATGCCATTTTTTCAAATGACACCAACCGCGGGACCTCTTTTTGGAGCAGATACCGGTCGCTTATTCAGGACACGGCCGCTGAATCTACGGCACTGTCGGTTGTGGCGGATTCGGCAGCGGTATTCTGCGATTCTATCTTCGCGATTTCCTTCGCGTGTGAGTCCTTTGCGTCCTTCAGCGCTTCCTTTGCGCTGTCGTTATTCTGCAGGTACGAAAGAAACTCCGCCGCTCCGTCCGGATTGATTGCCCGGGAGAGAACGCCTGCGTAGTAGCCGCCCTCGAGCGTCACGCGCGTCGAGCTGTTGATGAGATTGTTGCGGTTCGGATTGACATCGGTGGACGACTGCTCATCGAGCGATCCGATTGCCGTCTGGTCGGCCGTGATGATGATGTCTGCACCCGCCTTGGCGATGATCTCACTTGCGAGCGTGGTGCCGGCGTCGAAATTATAGATGATCCGCACGCCGGGATGAGCCGCCTCATACTTTTTCTGTATTTTCTTGATGGCTACATCAAGCTCCGAATCGGCAAATACAATGACCTCTGCGTCGGTCGGAGCGGCCGTCGATATGGAAGAATCCGTGCTGCTTGCCGCATCCGATGCGGAAGTTTCCGACACGGACGATGAAGTGGAGATGGACCCGCAGGCTGTCACGGAAAATGCGAGAGCTGCTGCCATCAGAATTGCTGTCAGTTTCTTATACATAAAATCCTCCTCACTGCTGGAAGCTGTGACGCCGGGCCGTGCCTACGGTCCGACACTTTGGTATTATGACAGATTCCGCGGCATTTGTCATCCTGCCATGTTACAGTTCACACGCAACCGAAATGCGTGCGAACTGTAACCCTGCCATAAAGTTTATGAAAATTTCATGCGCTGGAGATTGGAGTGCGCAGGGGCGGATAGTACAATATATGTAATGATTCAGCACCTTGCGAAGCGTTCCGGGTCTGAGGTGCTGAAGCTTTACAGAATCTAATAAAAGAGGTGCGGCTATGCAGATACTCATGGATCTGGTCACGAACCAGGCGCTGATGTCGGCGCTCGCGGGCTGGCTCATCGCGCAGACGGCGAAAATACTCCTGGAGATCGCGAAAGGACAGTTCTCGAAGGAGCGCGTGGCCGGAGGCGGAGGCATGCCGAGCGCGCACTCGGCTACCGTTACAGCCCTTGCCACAGGAACAGCCATCACCTGCGGACTTCACAGCGCAGAATTTGCGATCGCGTTCTTCTTTGCGATCATCGTCATGTACGACGCGATGGGCGTGCGCTACGAGACGGGCGAGGAGGCGAAGGCGCTGAACAAGCTGCGGGAGCGCGACCTGAAGGAAGGCAGAGAGCCGGTCACAGATAAGAAGCTGACAGAGAAGCTCGGGCACACCCCAAAGGAAATCGCGGTCGGGTTTCTTGTCGGCCTCGGAGCTGCCATACTCGTGTGCGCGGTCATCCCCGGATAAGGGCTTACCGATCCGGAACACTTCGAGTGTTCACACGCTATCAGACATCGGAAAGCGGTCAGCGATACTGTCCTGATATTCGCGACCGCATGCGATTCTGTATGGCGTGTGAACGGTATCGGCGGGTGTGAATAATTGCCATTTTGTCATTAAGCTCTTTACATCAGAAACACATGGGTCTATAATGGCCTCTGTAAATACATATGGAGATCTTCAGGGCGGGGCGAAATTCCCCACTGGCGGTAATCTTTCATCGAAGCGCATCTCATCTGCAAATGAAATGCGGCGATGCAAAGCGAGTCCGCGACCTGCACTACGCAGCCGAGCCGGTCAGATTCCGGTACCAACAGTACAGTCTGGATGGAAGAGGATCAGAAAGCTGCGGCACTGACACCCTGAGAAGAAAATTCTCAGGGTTTTTTGTAATTATTCAGCACCCCTCGGAAAAATGATGGAATTCGGATGGAGAGCTTGCTCTTCGGACGATTTCATCATTTTCCCGAGGGGCGGACAAGCGGCGAAGCCGCTCTGTCCGCCCACAACGAGGAACGCGAAGTGTTCCGAGTCTGGGGTGCTGAATACTTATGAGAGCTTTTTTTGCTGCGGCAACCCTCATGGGGATCTCCGGAACATTCGTTTTTCAAGAAAGAAGGAGATCTATATGACAGAAATTGCCAGACAGAAAACACGTGCATCCAGGTCATCAGCGGGCGTCCGCTTCGTGGCGGTCACCGGTATCCTCTCGGCGGCGGCATTTGTCCTCCAGCTGCTGGAAATTCCGCTTCCGTTCATGCCGTTCTTCATCAAGTTCGATTTTTCGGACCTTCCGGCGCTTCTCGGATCATTTGCGCTGGGTCCTGTGTGCGGCGTCGTCATCGAGCTGATCAAGAACCTGCTGCACGCCCTGTACTCGAGCTCATTTGGCGTCGGTGAAATTTCAAACTTCGTCCTCGGCGCCGTGTTCGTCGCGGTCGCGGGTGCTGTGTATGGTCACAAGAAGACGAAGAAGAGCGCGATCATCGCATCTGTCGTGGGCGCAGTTGCCATGGCTCTCATTTCGCTTCCGTCCAACCTGTTCGTCGTCTACCCGGTCTACTATCAGTTCATGCCGGAGAAGACAATCCTCGCGGCTTATCAGGCGATCATTCCGTCGATGAAGAGCGTGGCGCAGAGCCTTGTCGTCTTCAACATGCCGTTTACATTTGTAAAGGGCATGATTGATGTCGTGATCACATTCCTGATCTACAAGCCGCTTTCCCCGATCCTGAAGGGATATCGCCGCTGAATGTAAACTGAATATCAGATTTCTCAAGGTCCCCGTCAAGTGTCGGGGGCCTTTTTTATAAAACCTGCCCGCAGTGCACGTTACAGTCCACACGCCACCAGACCTCGGTGAACGGTCAGCGATACCGCCCTGATATTCGCGACCGCATGCGACTTTGGATGGCGTGTGAACAGTGACATCGCGCTCTCCCGACGTCTTGCCGATCTGTGCATTTGTAGTGTATAATCACTTGATGGACAGACAGCCGGCGGTGGCGGAAGACAGGCCGGCAGATTATGTGCGAGGAGGCATTGGTATATGGCAGATGACAAAAAGAAGAAAGGGTTCTTCCAGGAATTCAAGGAGTTCATTTCCCGCGGAAATGTCATGGACATGGCAGTCGGTATCATCATCGGCGGGGCATTCACGGCGATCGTAAATTCTCTCGTGGATGATATCATCAGCCCGCTTCTGGGACTGTTCGGAAATATGAATTTCGACCAGCTGACAGCAAAGATCGGCGGAGTGACGCTGACATACGGCAAGTTTGTCACAGCGGTCATCAATTTTCTTCTGATTGCGCTTGTGCTGTTCTGCATCATCAAGACGTTGAACAAGGCGAGCGAGAGCGCAAAGAAGCTGACAGGGCACGAGGACAAGCCGGCAGCACCGACAACGAAGATCTGCCCGTACTGCAAGTCTGAGATCCCGATCGACGCGACACGCTGCCCGCACTGCACATCACAGCTCGACAAGTGAGCTGAGGGCAGCGCAGACAAAGTACTGCATGGCACAACTTGACAAGTGAGTCGAAGATTGCACAGATCATGTCTGCGCATGGAAGACGGCAAGCGGAGGATGGCTCGCACATCACAGCCTGATGTGTGAGCTGTGCAGGGCACAGGGCGCTCTTTTTGCGGACGAAACCACAGTCATGAAGGGTAAGATAGGAGACTGACGAATGAAAGAAGCCAGAAAACTGGGACTCACGGAAGAATTTATGCCGGAGGTCGAGGAGATCGCGAAGGAAGTATCGGACGGGACCGTGCCGATGGAGGACCTGATCCAGGAGGGCTACGTGGGCCTCATGGAGGGAATTGCCGAGCTTGATCAGGAGGGCGGCAGCGGCGATGAGGACGACTTCGGCACGTTCAGCGGCTACGACGACGGCGGACTTTCGACAGAGGAGGTCATGCGCGGCGCAATCCGGAAGGCTCTGGAGCGTGCGCAGAAGGAGGCGGCTGCCCTCAAGAAGAAGGATGACCGCGTTATCGTTCAGGTCGAGATGTTAAATGAGAGCATCAGCAAGCTGACGGATGAGCTCGGAAAGAAGCCGACCATCGATGAGATCGCCAATGATCTCCGCATTCCGCAGGATAAGGTGCTGGATATCCTGAAGCTGACCGGCGAGGACATCGATGCTGAGGACAGGGCTGCAAATGCTGTCCCGGAGGATGAGAAAGATACAGACAGCGGGAGCCATTGAGGGATGACGGCATCATGCAGACGGCGGAAGCCGGTGACGGAAGGCGGCACTGAGGGCCGATAGTACATGCGGCAGTTTCTGACAGACGGCCGGGCCTTTCGTATGGCAGATGACAGCGGACCTGACAGCACGGACATGATTCGGGAGTCGACTGAATGGAAGAGAAGAAGGATATTGAACACGAGCTGGCGCGGAGCCTCAAGGAGCTTGCGGTCAGGGAGCCGTTCGAAAAGATCACAATCAAGCAGATTACGGACGGGGCGGGCGTGATCCGGGTCACGTTCTACAATCATTTTCAGGACAAATATGATCTCCTCGAGTGGATTGTGAGGACGGAGATTCTGGAGCCGGTCCGCATTCTGATCAACAACAAAATGTTCCGCGAGGCGCTGATCCTCATTTTCAGCAATCTGAAGAAGGACCAGGAGTTTTACGAACACGTCGTAAAGCTCGAGGGCCAGAATTCATTTGAAGAAATTTCATATAAGTCGATCCGGAATATGCTGTACAGTCTGTACCGGGACGAGGGCGCGGCGAAGCGGCTCGAGAAGCATCCGTGGATGACGCTCGACTATGTGGCGGACTATTACGCAAATTCAATGAATTTTGTCGTAATGTACTGGATCCGCTCAGGCATGCAGGCAAGTCCGGAGGAAATGGAGACAATCTACGAGTATATTGCGACGCGCTCGATGTGGGACGTGCTCGAGGAGTTCCGGGGCGGGAAGACATAACGGCAGAGCGGATGCTCTGTGAATAGACAGGCGCCGCCTGATGAACAGTTTTACCGAATTGTTCAAAACGATGTATACAAACGGCCGGGTTTGTCAATCCGGCCGGAACATGGCCAGGGGTTTGAATATGTGAATATTCAGCCCCTTTTTTTATACTCGATTTGCGCGCGAAAAGTGCGCATGTTTATTGAATGGACTTTTGACTGGAGGGAAGAAGGGTATGCAGAATTTCGGCAAAGCGGTCGTGAAGGCGAGATATGTCATTCTCGTCGTCGCATTTCTTCTCCTGATCCCGTCTCTCATCGGATACAAGGCGACGCGTATCAACTACGATATGCTGACGTATCTGCCGAGTACGATCGACACGATGAAGGGACAGAAGATTCTGGAGGATGATTTCGGAACTGGCGCGATCTCCATGGTGATCGTGGAGGGGAAGAGCGACAAGGAAGTCGTCGCTCTGAAAAAGAAGATAGAAAAAGTAGACCATGTCAAGAAGGTACTCTGGTATGACAGCTTCGCGGATATTTCCGTCCCGAAGGAGCTGCTGCCAAAGAAGCTGGAGGACGCATTTGTCAACGGCGACGCGACGCTGATGGCGGTCACCTTTGACACAGCGACATCTGACGATGAGACGATGAACGCAGTCGTCAAGATCCGGAAGCTGCTCGACAAGGACTGCTACCTGCAGGGCGTCACAGCCGTCCTTCAGGACACAAAGGAGCTTGCCGAGAAGGAGGAGCCGACATACGTCGGACTCGCTGTCCTGCTTGCGACGGTCGTCACCGCGCTCAGCATGGATACGTTCCTTGCGCCGATCATGTTCCTCATTTCCATTGGCATGGCGATCCTCTATAACCTCGGCACGAATATCTTCATGGGACAGATTTCGTACGTCACGAAGGCGCTGGCCGCTGTTCTGCAGCTCGGCGTCACGATGGACTACTCAATCTTCCTGTGGCACAGCTTCAAGGAGAATGAGGCCCTGAAGCCGGGCGACCCGAAGGGCGCGATGGCGAAGGCGATCAACGCGACGCTGCAGTCGGTCATCGGATCCTCGATCACGACGATCGCAGGCTTCGCGGCGCTGTGCTTCATGTCATTTACCTTCGGCCGCGACGTCGGTATCGTCATGATGAAGGGTGTCGCATTCGGTGTCATCTCCTGCGTCACGATCCTTCCGTCACTGATTCTCATCAGCGAGAAGGCGATCGACAAGACGCGCCACAAGCCGCTGATGCCGAAGCTCTCAGCACTTCCAAAATGGGTGCAGAAGCATTACAAGCTGATCCTTATCCTGTTTATTGCTGTCTGGTTCCCGGCGGTCTATGGCAACAACCACTACAGCGTGTACTACAACCTTGACAAGACGCTGCCGAAGTCTCTGCCATCCGTTCAGGCAAATGAAGAGCTCAAGGACAAGTTCGATATGAGCACGACGATGATGGTCCTGACAGACGCGAAGACATCATCGAAGAACACAAATGACATGTGCGACGAGATGAACGACGTCAAGGGCGTCAAGTCCGTGATCGGTCTTGACTACATCATGGGCGGCGCGGTTCCGACGGATATCCTGCCGGACGATGTCACAAGCCAGCTCGAGACAGGCAACTGGAAGCTCGTGCTGATAAACAGCGCGTATAAGACCGGGTCAGATGAAGTCAATGACCAGATCGATCAGCTGAAGGCGATTGTCAAGAAATATGATTCCAAGGGAATGCTGATCGGCGACGCGCCCTGCACGAAGGACCTCGTTCAGATCTCGAACCACGATTTCAATATCGTCAACTGGGTATCGATCATCATCATCGCAGTGATCATTGCATTTGTCTTCAAATCGATCTCACTGCCGTTCCTGCTGGTCCTTCTCATCGAGTGCGCGATCTTCATCAACCTCGGTATTTCCTACTACATAGGAACGCCGCAGCCGTTCATCGCGTCGACCGTTATCGGAACCATTCAGCTGGGATCAACCGTCGACTACGCGATCCTGATGACGAGCCGGTATCAGACCGAACGGTACTCAGGAAAGCCGAAGAAGGAAGCCATTGAAATCGCACACAGGACATCGACCAGAAGTATCCTGTGCTCCGGATTTACATTTTTCGCGGCATGCTTCGGAGTCGGACTGTACTCCAATATCAGCCTGATCTCCTCGCTGTGCACGCTGCTTGCCCGCGGCGCTCTGATCAGTATGGTCGTGGTTATCACCGTGCTGCCGGCGCTCCTGATGGCATTTGATCCGATCATCATCCGGACGAGCATCGGCTTTGTCCCGTCGAAGAAGACGAGACGCCAGGCAAGAATGGAGAGACGGGCCGCACAGGCTACCGCAGCAAATGGCAGGCAGACAGAGGCAGCCCATGCGGAAATGAATGCCCCGACGGTAAGCAAAGGCGTAGAAACAGAAGGTAAAGGCATCGAAGACAGCAGGAAGCCGGGAGCCTCTTCAGGGAGGACATCAGGCGGAACGCATACGCAGGTATAACTGAGGACAAAGCCCGCATCAGAAAGGGAGCAGATATTATGAAGAAAAAACAGGTAATGGCACTTATGCTTGTGATGGCCCTTGCGGCTCAGACAGCCGGAGGCTCAGTTGCGGCATCGGCCAAGTCAAAGAAGACGACAGACAGCACCTCCTCGGTGAGCACTGATTCTGAAAATGAGAGCACCTCATCCGATACGAAGAGCACAGACTCCGACGTGTCGGGCAAGGACCTTGAGAACGCCATGGAGTCGGCGGCCGGCGTGACAGCCGATGGCGCCGCGAAGAAGGAGGAGACGGTCTACGTCTTCACCGACGCGAAGGGCAGCCAGAAGAAGATCACGGTTTCCAACTGGCTGAAGAACGAGAACGGCGACGATACATTAAATGATGAGACGACGCTTGACGATGTCGAGAATGTCGAGGGTGACGAGACCTTCAAGCAGGACGGCGACAAGCTGACCTGGGACGCGAAGGGCAATGACATCTACTATCAGGGCACGACATCAAAGCAGGCCCCGGTCGGCGTTCAGATCTCCTATTACTTGGACGGCAAGGAGGTTGAGCCGTCTGATCTTGCCGGCAAGAGCGGCAAGGTCACGATCAAGATCAAGTACACGAACAGCCAGAAGGACGGAGATGTCTATGTTCCGTTCACGGCGATGACGGGTCTGGTATTTTCCAATGACAACGTCAAGAACGTCAAGGTCGACAACGGCTCCGTTATCTCGACGGGCAAGTCGACGGTTGTCGTCGGACTCGGCTTCCCGGGTCTGCAGGACAGCCTTCAGTCTGTGAAGGACGACACGAAGGACATCATTGATCAGACGGACGCAAGCCAGGATATGAAGGACAAGGTTGATGACCTCGATATCCCGGACTCCGTTGAGATCACGATGGATGCGACAGATTTTGAAATGAACACCTGCATGACGATGGTATTCTCAAATCTGCTCACATCGGATGATGTCGATGATGACGAGGTGACATCTGACCACGACACCATGCTTGACGACATGGATAAGAAGGTCGATGAGCTTGTGTCGGACGGCGATAAGCTGGCGGACGGCGCGAAGGAGCTCTCGGACGGCGTGAAGTCGGCCGCAGACGGCGCAAACCAGCTCTCCGACGGTGCGGACGAGCTCTCCGATGGTGTGAAATCGTATACGGATGGCGTTTCCCAGGTTGATAATGGTGTCAGTACATTAAAGAGCGGAACTGATTCTGCGGCGAGCGGCGCATCGACGCTCTCAAACGGCATCAAGTCCTATACGAGCGGTGTTGATCAGGTAAACAGCGGCGCAAAGCAGCTCTCAAGCGGCGCATCCACGCTGAATGCAAACAGCGGTGCGTTAAACAGCGGTGCCGAGGCACTCTCAAGCGGCGCCGCATCGCTTGCTGCAGGCGCTGCGCAGATCGCATCCGGCGCTTCTCAGTTAAACAGCAATTCGGCGGCCCTTACGAGCGGTGCGGGCCAGGTCGCATCCGGCGCATCTCAGGTAAACAGCGGTGTCTCACAGCTCTCCGATGGCGCTGACACACTTCTTTCCGGAACGGAAGCGTACACGGACGGCGTGGGCCAGGTCAACAGCGGTCTGCAGACATTAAAGTCAAGCGTTGACGGCGCTCTCTCGGACGGCGCCCAGCAGCTCTCTGACGGTATCACAGCATACACAAGTGGCGTCTCAAAGGCGAAGGCAGGAGCGGATACTCTCCTTGCGGACAAGAACCTGCCGGCTCTTGAGACCGGTGCGAAATCCTTAAGCAGCGGCGTGAATGCCTATGTCACGGGTGTGGATTCCCTGCTCGAGGGCGTTGCGCAGCTGAATGACGGCATTACATCTCTGACGACAGGCGCGACAAAGCTTGCGACGGCTGTCAGCACCAACGCGTCGAAGATCTCGGACGGCGCGTCCCAGATCTCAGGCGGTGCATCGAAGATCACAGCCGGCAACAAGACACTGCAGAGCGGCGTCTCCTCCTTAAGCAGCGGCGTCGATTCCTTAAACAGCGGCGTGTCTGCATTTTCATCGGCGGCGGAGGCTCTTCCGGATGCAATCGATAAGGCAGATGCAAGCGTTCAGGCGCTGAAGAACGGATCTGCGGCGGTCACAAGCGGTATTAACTCCGCAAAGAGCGGTGCCGATGCTATCAAGAGCGGCGCGGATTCTATTACGAGCGCGGCAAAGACCGATATGTCGCAGGTCAGCAGCCAGGCAGCCTCGGCGGGCGCTTCGGCAGGCACGGCGGCTGTATCCTCAGATGTCTCGGATGAGGTGAAGGCAGCCCTCAAGGCAGCGGGCTTCACCGATGAGGAGATCGCGAAGGTTGATCTCTCCGGCGTCAACAGCGCGGTATCCGCGGATGTCTCGAAGGCATCACAGACGGCGGCTCAGACGGCCGCAGGCGCGGCGACAGGTGCGGCGGACAAGATCCTTGACGGCATCGAGTCCGGCTCCGAGCAGGTCAGCAGCGCAGCCTCTCAGGTGTCCTCCGGCCTGTCTCAGGCGGCGTCAGGCTCTCAGCAGGTGACGGACGGTCTCGGAACGCTTGATACATCGCTTCAGTCGGCGAAGACATCGATGAGCGAGGCGCTCTCAACCGTGAAATCCTCGGTACAGGCGATCGTAAACGGCGCATCCCAGGTCAAGAGCGGCGCGGGCCAGATCTCAGACGGCGCGGACGCGCTTCAGAGCGGTGCAGATACGGTGTCATCCGGCGCGAACACGCTGGCGGGCAGCACATCAGCCCTGACAGAGGGTGCATCACAGCTCTCTGCCGGTGCATCGCAGGTCCAGAGCGGTTTTGATCAGGTTGAAAACGGCGGCAAGGAGCTGCAGAAGAACGACGACACATTAAAGAACGGCGCGGCGCAGGTCGCGGCTGGCGTCACATCTGTAAAGGACGGCGTCCAGCAGCTGGACGACGGCCTCACGACACTTGACAACAGCTCGTCCCAGCTGACAGCCGGAGCGGCGAAGCTCGTCTCATCCTCGAATACACTGACGGATGCGGTCGACAAGCTCGCGGCAGGGTCCGCGGAGGTTGAGAAGAACAGCCTCTCGCTTGTCACAGGCGTCAAGCAGCTGTCGACCGGCTCGAAGACCCTGCTCTCCGGAACAGGTACGCTGGCAACAGGCGCTTCCTCACTGGCGACAGGCCTTCAGGCTTACACCGCCGGTGTCGCAAAGTTAAACAGCGGCGCGGACGCGCTCTCAAGCGGCGCCTCCTCTGCGGTTGCAGGAGCCTCTAAGCTGACGTCAGGCGTCAAGGAGTACACGGCAGGTGTATCACAGGTTGCATCCGGCGCAGGCACGCTGGCGGCCGGCACAGCGGCTCTCGCGGCAAATAACGGAACGCTGAACAGCGGCGCCGAGGCACTTGCAAGCGGTGCAAACCAGCTGGCTGCCGGTGTCGACACATTAAAGAGCGGCACATCACAGCTGGCCAGCAACAGTGCGGCGCTTGTCAGCGGCGCGCAGCAGCTTTCGAGCGGCGCGAAGACGCTGGCTGACGGTATGGCGAAGCTTCAGTCCGGCTCTGTCGAGCTGAAGGACGGCTGCGTCAAACTGAATGACGAAGGTATCAAGAAGCTTGCAGACATCTACCAGACAGATGTAAAATCTCTTGATGACAGGATCGTGGCACTTAAGAATGCGGCGAAGAATTATACGACATTCTCCGGTGCGACGAGCGATGAGAAGAGTACGGTGAAGTTCATTTACAAGGCGGACAGCATCACGACGGATGATTCCGATAACTGATTCTGAGGTTCGCCGCCGTACCTGCGGAGGTGTGACATGCATGCCATGTTTATTCTTTTGATATCGATAGCGCTCGCGCTGGGCATCTTTTCAGCGGCAGTGCAGCGCGGTGCGAATATCGTGAAGCTTGACCGGAGAATGGCTGAGATGGGCGTTATTGCAGGTGCCCTCCAGCTTCTTGCGGCAGCCGCCGGGTACGGAATCGGACACTGGATTCTGAGCGGTGACATACAGCGAACGAAGAGTGCATTTCTTGCGCATGTTCTGGCAGGGGTTCTGCTGGCTGTCGTCGGGGCGCGGATGCTGATGGTCGCGTTTCAGAAGAAGACGCTCTTTGAGCACAGGATGGAGAAGATCGACATGAAGGCCGATGTGCTCCAGACCCTGAAGCTCTGCGTGAATTCGCTTCTGGCGGGTGTCGCGTGCGGTATCATGCGGTTTAATCTGCTCAGCGTGATCCTGACCGTTTTTGCGGCCACGGCGGTATGCTCGGTCATCGGGTATATCAGCGGGCGCGCGTATGGAGGAGAGCAGTCCAGCCGGATCGCGGATGCGGTCGGCGGCGGCCTCCTGTGCGCCGTGGGCGTGCTGCTGCAGATCCTGTGAATAATGACGGAACAAGAGGTCCCGCCGGGTAGTCCGGCGGGACCTCTTTGTTGTATAATGTGTTTAATAAATCAGCACCCCTCAGGAAACTGACGAAATCCGGACGGAGAGCTTGCTCTCCGGACGATTTCGGAAGTTTTCTGAGGGGCGGACAAGCGGCGAAGCCGCTCTGTCCGCCCACAACGAGGAACGCGAAGCGTTCCGAGTGAGGGGGTGCTGAATTATTAGGCTTTATGGCTCTGTCCGCCCACAACGAGGAACGCGGAGCGTTCCGAGTGAGGGGTGCTGAATAATTGTGATCCATCGCTCTGTCCGCCCAAAACGCGAAGCGTTCCGAGTGAGGGGTGCTGAGTTATTGTAATAGGGCAAGCTCTCCGGACAGCAGCCAAAAACAAAATGAGAAAGAGAGGACCGCATGCAGAAGGAAACAGGACTTTTTATCAAGAACTATATGCTGTATATCCTCCGGTGGATTGTTCTCGCACTGGTGATCGGCGTGATCTGTGGCGTTCTGGGCGCGCTGTTCTATGACGGCGTGGCACTTGTCACAGGACTCCGTGAGAAAAATGAATGGCTTCTCTACCTTATGCCGGCGGCCGGCCTCCTGATTGTGTTCATGTACGTGAAGCTCGATCTGGTCGGTGCCGGGACGGACACGATCATTGACGCGGCGCGGGACGGCGGCCAGCTGCGTTTCCGTCTCATCCCGGCAATCTTCTTCGGTACGCTGCTCACGCATCTGACCGGCGGCTCCTCCGGCCGCGAGGGCGCTGCCCTTCAGCTGGGCGGCGACATCGGAAGCCATGTCGGGCGCTGTTTCCATCTCGATACGGATGATATGAAGATCGTGACGATGACAGGTATGGCCGCGTTCTTCTCAGCACTCTTCGGGACACCGCTCACGGCGACGGTGTTTGTTTCATTTTTCGTCGCGGTCGGACATGTATACTCAGCGGCCATGTTCCCGGGGCTGATTGCGTCCATCACGGCCTATGCGATCTCACGTGAGCTCGGGATGCAGCCGTTCCGCTTTGCGGTTGCGCTGCCGGACTTTCAGGTCATCATGTGCCTTAAGGTGATTCTTCTTGCGGCACTCTGCGGTCTTGTGTCCTCGCTGTTCATCGAGACGCTTCACCTGACAAAGCGGATGTACAAGCGCTTCTTCCTGAATCCGTACGTCCGGGTCATCGTCGGTGCGTGCCTTGTGATTCTGCTCACAAAGCTGGTCGGCACCTATGACTACAACGGCGCCGGGACAAATGTGATCAAGGCGGCGATTGAGGACGGTACCTCGCATCCGCTGGCATTCTTATTCAAGATCATCTTTACGGCACTGACGCTCGAGTGCGGCTTTAAGGGTGGTGAAATCGTCCCGACGTTCTTTATCGGCGCGACCTTCGGCTGCGTGATGGGGCCGCTGCTCGGGATTCCGGCGACGTTCGGCGCGGCGATCGGGCTGACCGCGACATTTGCCGGCGCGACAAACAGCATCATCGCACCGATCTGCCTCGCCGTCGAGGCCTTCGGCGGGGGCGGCATCCTGTATTTTGCGATTGCCTGCGCGGTCGCGTTCACGACGTCGGCCTACGATGGCCTGTACGCGAGCCAGATTATTGTATTTTCCAAGGTCTCGACGCACAGGCTCGATATGAAGGCCGGGCATATTCCTCATGAGCGCCCGCGCAGAGGTATCCGGAAGGCTGTGAGGGAGGCCGGTGAGGCCGCACAGGACCCGCGCACCTGCATAAAGGAGGAGCTGCACCGGGAGAAGAGAGAACGCGTCATGGAATTCGGACGCGAGCGGGAGGCAGAGAAGGCGAGAAGGCAGGCCGCGCAGGAGCAAAAGCAGCAGGAATCGGAAAAGCACGGCGAATGAAAGGCAGAGAAACGGTTTCGCAGACAGAGACGGACAGGCCTCTGTCTGAGAAAGTGATAGCTTCAGAGAAAGGAAAGAGACTATGTGGGAATTTGAGCAGGTAAGAAATGAAAAGCTTGCGGCACGGGTTGTGAAGAACTTCGAGGCGCGCGGCTTCGAGGCATGCTATGCGGCGACGAAGGAAGAGGCAAAGGAGAAGGCCTTAAGCTATATCCGCCCGGACGATGTCATCGGCTGGGGCGGATGCTTCAGTGCGGAGGACGTGGGCCTTATGGATGAGCTCAGGAGCGATCGCTATCCGAACGCGATCGACCGCGACACGGCGAAGTCGCCGGAGGAGAAAAAGAAGATGATGCGCGCCATGTTCTCCGCGGACGTCTTCATCGGCGGGGCGAACGGCATCTCCGAGGACGGGCAGATCGTCAACATTGATGCCACGGGCAACCGCGTCGCGGCCATGACGTGGGGCCCGGACACAGTGATCGTGATTGCCAGCATGGACAAGATCGCAAAGACGGTCGAGGATGCGATGGCGAGGGCGCGCATGATCGCGGCCCCGGTCAATGCACAGCGCTTTGCGATCGACACGCCATGTAAGAAGACCGGCTCCTGCGCGAACTGTCTCTCTCCACAGTCGATCTGCAACTATTTCCAGGTCATCCGCCGCTGCAATCCGAAGGGCCGGATCAAGGTCATTCTGTGCGGCGAAAAGCTCGGTTTCTGATGTGAGATCCGGAAATGTAGGTCCTGTGCTTTACTTACATTTCCGGCGCGTGTAGAATGTGTGTGTCTATTTGCATGCTTTCGGAGGAGGAATTCATTTTATGAGGATTGTAGTATTATGCGGCGGTATTTCCACAGAACGGGAGATTTCCATTGTGTCCGGAACCGGAGTCTGCAAGGCACTCCGCTCAAAGGGCCACGACGCGATCCTTCTCGACGTATTTTTCGGCGATGAAAATGCGGATCTCATGAACGCGTTTCCGGAGGAGTACGACGTCGACGAGGCCGCAGCGTATATCAGAAGCTTTGACAAGGACATCGCGAGCGCTGTCGGCAATCCGAACCGCACATTTTTCGGCGCCAACGTCATCAAGCTCTGCAAGATGGCGGACATCGTATTTCTCGCGCTGCACGGCTCAAACGGTGAGGACGGAAAGGTCCAGGCCGCATTTGACCTGCGCAGAATCAAATACACGGGCACGGACTACATCAGCTCCGCGCTCGCTATGGACAAGGGACTCACGAAGATCATGCTCGAGGCAAAGCATGTGCCGACGCCGAAGGGCTTTACGATGACAAGAGCGTATGCCGATACGAATCTTGAGGCGCACGGCATGGACTACCCGGTCGTCGTCAAGGTCTGCTGCGGCGGCTCATCGATCGGCGTCTACATGGTTCACAATGAGGAGGAGTACGAGAAGGCCCTCGAGGAGGCGTTCCGTCTCGAGCCGGAGGTTGTCGTCGAGGAGTATATCAAGGGCCGCGAGTTCTCGGTCGGCGTGATCGACGGCCGCGCACTTCCGATCATCGAGATTGCCCCGAAGGAGGGCTTCTACGACTACAAGAACAAATACACGGCCGGCGCGACGGTTGATACCTGCCCGGCAGAGCTGACCAATGACCAGACGAAGCGCATGAAGCAGTACGCGGAGGAGGGCTACAGGGCCCTCGGCATCACGTCCTACGGCCGCCTCGACTTCCTCATGAAGCCGAACGGCGACATGTACTGCCTCGAGGCAAATACACTTCCGGGCATGACACCGACCTCTCTGGTTCCGCAGGAGGCGGCCGTCGAGGGCATCGATTATCCGACCCTGTGCGAGAAGCTGATTCAGGTCTCGATGAAGAAGTACAACTGACGTCTGCGCATGCACTGTGCGGACTGGAGAAGTGAAGGAGGAAAAACAATGAAGGGGCTTACCCCGAAGAAGATGGCTGCCGCGTGCGGCGGCCAGTATTACGGACCGAAGGAGATCGCCGACACGGAGGTGACGGCGGTCACGACAGACAGCCGGAAGGTCACGAAGGGCTGCCTCTTCGTGCCTCTTAAGGGGACGAGAAGCGACGGCCACGACTATATTCCGCAGGTTATGAAGGATGGCGCGCTCGTCACACTGACTGAGCGGCGCGAGGCGGCAGCGGGCTATCCGAACATCCAGGTTGAGTCCACGGCCGACGCGATTCAGAAAATCGCAGGCCTCTACCGCCGGGAGCTGGATATTCCGGTCGTCGGCATCACCGGATCGGTCGGCAAGACATCTACGAAGGAAATGATCGCCGCCGTCCTCTCGCAGAAGTACCGCGTCCTGAAGACGGCCGGCAATTTCAACAACAACCTCGGACTTCCGCTCACGATCTTCCGCCTGACGCCGGAGGATGAGATCGCCGTCCTCGAGATGGGCATCAGCCACTTCGGCGAGATGGAGAAGCTCGCCGAGACCGCCAACCCGGACACGATGGTCATCACGAATATCGGCACCTGCCATCTTGAGTTCCTGAAGGACAGAGACGGCGTCTTCAAGGCAAAGACCGAGTGCTTCGACTACGTGAAGTACACGGGCTCCGTGATCCTTAATGGTGAGGACGACAAGCTGATCCAGGTGAAGGACGTCCACGGGAAGCAGCCGATCTTTTACGGCTTAAGTCCCCGCTTCCGCGTCTATGCGGACAACATAAAGCCGCTCGGCCTCAAGGGCATCAGCTGCACGATCAATATCGACGATGACAGCTTTGACGTCACGGTCCCGCTCCCGGGCATCCACATGGTCATGAACGCGCTCGCCGGCGCGGCCGTCGGTGCGGAGTACGGCCTGACAAATGAACAGATCAAGGCCGGTATCGAGTCCCTGGAGTCTCTCGGCGGCCGGTTCCACATCGTCGAGCAGAACGGCCTGCAGGTCATCGACGACTGCTACAACGCAAACCCGATGTCCATGAAGGCATCTCTCGGCGTCCTGAATGACGCGGGCGGCCACCGCGTGGCGATCCTCGGTGACATGGGCGAGCTCGGAAAGACGGAAAATGAGCTGCACCGCGAGGTCGGCGAGTACGCCGGCGGCACATCGATCGACCGCTTCATTACGGTCGGACCGCTCGCAAAGCACATTGCGGAGGGGATCCGCGCCGTGAAGGGCGATGCGGACGTCACAAGCTTTGATCAGGTGGACGACCTGCTCCCGAAGCTCCCGGAGCTCGTGAAGGCGGGAGACACGGTGCTCGTGAAGGCATCTCATTTTATGAATTTCGGAAGCATCGTTGAGGCTCTGACGGAAGAGAAGAAGGCCTGATCCCGGTTTTATCGAAATGGACAAAAAGAGGCGGTGTCTCCTGAGCGGAGAGACCGCCTCTTTTTCTGTGTGCACTTTTTTGAAGACGCCGCCGTTTTAGGGCAGTGTTCATAAAACAGTAGAGACTGAACAATGAGCACTGTCACTAATGGATTGGCGAAAATGAAATGAAATACCGAGTACTATGGGATCTACCCCCGCAGTACTCGGTATTTTTACTTATTGCCGTGCCGGCAACTATCATCGAGAGATTAAACTCAAATTTAATCTCTTATTCCAGAAACCACTTCAACGCCAAACAAGAAATATGTGTAACGAGTCACGCCTGGAAATTCTGACTCAGAAGGATTTTCTGCTACTTCAAATGAATATCCTAATCCTTGATAATGCTTATAGTCTTCAGCAACCCTATAAACAACCTCTCTTCCCATACAAAACAGAGGTCTTTCAAAACTAGATACTCTAAAATAATCAATTGTTCCAAATGCAAGGTTACGTCTGTATAATGGTGTAAATTGAAAAATTGAAAAGAGCCAAAGGCTCATCTCTTAGGTATAATAAAAATCACCACAATCAACATAATACCGAGGAGGATGAACACGATGGCTCAACTCAAT
>Ga0256406_1000715_pt1 | contig 58741 bp, 51 predicted proteins | sample RumenRJG_03DNA_FD_185986 | JGI IMG/M metagenome (GOLD analysis project Ga0256406, IMG submission 185986) | Bovine rumen microbial communities from Lethbridge, Alberta, Canada - RJG_03 | ecosystem: Host-associated > Mammals > Digestive system > Stomach > Rumen | place: Canada: Alberta | collected... | reverse complement strand
GAATGGATGTGATCCATAGTGATTGCTCCTTTGTTGATGATTTCTCCAAAACCATTTTACCATGAAGCTTCACTATGGATTTTTATTTTTTGATTAACTGTTCAAGTTCATTTTACAACTGACCTTTATTATTACGATGACATCTGATACAATCTTTTCCATGGGAGACCTTCCTTTGTTTTGATATTCGTGCTGTCAACACTATCTTAACAATAGGGGTCTCCCTTTTATTTTGCAAGCTTTATTTAAACCCTACCGAGAAATATTTTACGCTTAGATCGTTTCTGTATAAATCTGCCTGCGCCGCCGGCATCCCAGGCAAAAAAGAAGTCACCGCAAGAAGGACAGCCGCGGCGAGAGCGGTTTTCCCCTTTACGGTGACACTGTGGCATTTGCGCCGGTTCTTTGCCAGTTCTGATACGACGACATAGCAATGCTTTGTCTTACTGTAGATGACCTTAAATATTCTGTTCATGATTTTCCCCAGCCTTTCGATCCAGTGATCCTTCCGATCAGCAGGCACCCGTTTTCACTGCATAGAACAACGGACCCGCTGACTTCTCCAATAGTCATCCAGGATCCTTATCCTATTATAGAACAGATTGATAGGAAAATCACATGTTATTGAACAAAAATTGCCATAATTTTGTAATTTTTTGTAAAGAGGGCTGAATTTTTCCCAGTGATGTCGTTCTGCGGACGGACCCACTGCGGCAGAAGCCGGCAAAACAACTGCTTTCCCCGCAAAGAACGAATATGCCCTCCCTGCGGGACATCCCGTAAGGAGGGCATATTGCAGATGCGCACCGGCTCTTGCAGCCGATACGGTTTCTCCGGTCAGTTTGTTTCTTCATCCACGGCCGGTCTGTCAAGGGGCAGATCGAGCCACCACCATTTGCAGACTTTGTTCAGGACGACGCAGGCCGCCGTCAGGAGCAGGTAAAGGCCGATGAAGGTCCAGTGCTGCCCGTTCAGCAGCATGATGGGACCGGCGGACCAGGCGAACATCTCGAAAGGTGTCGTCAGCGGTCCGGCCAGGGCCGTATCATTCAGTGTCTTGGACCTGTTCTCAGGATCGACGATGCGGAGCAGGATGAAGCCGATGGCGAAGACGCCGGTCGAATAGCCGAACACAAAGATCGACCGTTCAAACCAGCTGCCCTTGTTCATGGCCGGTCCGAAGTACATGAGCGTCAGGAAGACGATGACGAACCCGGCCAGGATGAGGAGCAGCAGCGGCATGGCATATTTCACGATGATGGGGATCTTGATGGAGGCAATGCCGAAGAACACCAGGTAATCCGTCGCCGTTCCGGACAGGCGGTTGATGATCTGCGTATCGACATATTTTTCCACGCCGGTCTTCCGGAAGATCAGGTACAGGATGAAGGCAAAGATGAAGGAAAGCAGATAGGACGGAAGCTCGATATGGAAGCGTCCCTCGATGAGCTTGTTCAGCACCACGCCGACGCCGGAAGCAGTCAGCAGGATGGCCAGATGGAAGGCAATGGGATCGAGGACCATGGAAGAAATGGTTTCCTTGCCGATGGAATTGCGGTGCCCTTCCTGGATCAGACCGGTCTGCAGGTCGCCGGAAATGTAGGCAAAGCTCTTGATGTACTTGGTCCACCCCTTCTTCGTGGCCAGGTTGATGAAGAACAGTCCGCCGAAGATACCCGTCAGGATGCCGATGGTGGCACAGGTCATGGCGATGTCCATGCCGTCTTCGAAGCCCAGTTTCTTAAAGACCGAGCCCACGGCTGCTGCCGTCCCGTGACCGCCGGAGAAGCCGGCTGCCAGGCAGAGGCCGAAGCCGTAGCTGATCTGCGGGAACAGCTTCGAAATGACGAGGATGGAGAACAGGGGTCCCAGGCAGAACTGGATGGCCTGGGCGAGGACCTTATAGGAGAAATAGGAACCCACGCGGTCAAGCTCGGCTTTGAAGTTGCTCTTGCTGACGGAAAACCCGTTCATCCCCACGGCAGCAAAGACGATGATGATCAGGATCCCCGCATAGGATCCGATGGATTTGGAAAAGGGCAGGATATTGGCACCCTGTTTGCCCAGTGCCAGGGCAATGAAGCCGGCGATCATGCTCGCCGGGATAAAGAATTTCTGTACAATCCGCACCTTGGCCCGGATCAGCTGACCCACCAGGATCAGCAGCGAAGCGATGGCAAAGTCCATCAAAACATCAGTAACGCTCATTTTTTACACCCCTCATGAGCGGAGGCAGTCCGGAAGCATGGCCGTCCGGACTGCAGCCCCGGCAGTCAGTCAAGTTTCAGGAAATTCGTGGATACGGTGGTCGTCGCGTGCGGTGCCGGATCCAGCTTTTTGTCAGCGATCCCCAGGATATCTTCCGGACGCACCCAGGGAATATTCTGGAGGGCGCTCGTTTCTTCATGGGTCAGATAGCCCTTGTAGGCGGTCAGGCTCCGTCTCAGGAATCCGTCCCGTACGCAGGCTTCGGCGAGGCCGTTTTTGGCGATGCTGCGGAAATGAGGCAGCACCGAAGCGGCATAGGCGATGGACGTGGACTGGGCGATGGCGCCCGGGATGTTGCTCACGCAGTAATGGACGACGCCTTCCTCGATGTAGCGCGGGTTGGCATGGGTCGTTTCATGGAAGGTCTCGATGCAGCCGTAGTCATTGCTGATGTCGACGATGACAGAACCCTTCTCCATGGAGCGCACCATCTCGCGCGTGATCATGAATTCCTTTGCTTCCTTCGGCCATTTTACACAGTTGTACACGACGTCCGTATGGGGCAGGATCTTCGTCAGGTTGAACTTGTTGGAAATCATCGTATCGACTTCTTCATTGAACTGTCTGCCGATGTCGCGCAGGCAGCCGATGTTGATGTCCATGACCGTCACGCGGGCGCCCAGGGCATGCAGTACGCCCACACAGGCACGGCCCACGGTGCCGCCGCCGATGACGAGTGCTTCGATGCCCGGTGCTCCGCCCAGGCCGTTGACGAACTTGCCCTTGCCGCCGTTGATGGAAAGCAGGGATTCCAGGCCGAAGAGTGCGCCCTGCTTGCCCGCAGCTTCGCAGTTCGGGGAGCCGTAGCGGTGGGAATCCTCAGCCGTGATGGCGATGCATTTGCTCTTCAGGAGAGCCTGGACTTCCTCCGGATGGGCCGCCGGATGGATGCACGTAAAGACAATCTGGTTCTCGCGGAGCAGATCGTATTCACAGGGTTCGAATTCCTTGACTTTGGCTACGAAATCGCAGTTTGCATAGATTTCTTCTTTCGTATCGTAGAATTTTGCCCCTTCTGCCGCATAGGCCTCATCAGCAAAACCGGCTTTTTCACCGGCGCCGTGCTGGACATAGACCTCATTGCCGTCCTGGATCAGGGTGGCAACTTCGGCCGGCGTGGCAATCACGCGGTATTCCCCGTCTTTGATGTCCTTCAAGATCCCAAACTTCATAAAAACTCCTCCTTATGGTATGTCGAACTCGTGTGACCCGTGGTAAACAAAAAAAGCATCCCCGTTCATCGTAACCGGGCATGCCAAATGCTGGATACATGAAACTCCGAAATTTGCCGGGAATACGGAAGCGAACCAGCCTGTCCCGAATTCTCAAAAGCCGATCGATCACAGGATCCAAAGATTCATTTACCTGAAAGATCATCACATCGTTATTATTATAACTGTTGCAGGGATATAATCAATAAGAAAGTGAAAAGTCCGCATAACGGAAAGGAATGGTCCTGACTGCTGAAAGACGGTCCATTTTGGGAAATTCCCGCTGAAAATATCTGTTTTTCATACTGCAGAGAAGGAAAAATGTGATTTTGCGGTGCCGCCCGTTTCCTTTTTCCTTTTGTCTCAAAAAATGTCCACGCCGGACAGACTCAGGAAAAACAGGGGCTGTGATGCTGCGATTAACGAACGGCGGTCAGCCGTCAGCATCCAGCCGCGGTCTGCGGTCTGCGGTCTGCGGATTGCGGGGCTGTGATGCTGTGCGGCCGGAAAAGGCAGAGATCTCCCTCCGTTGCCGCGGAAGCCATTCCTGCAGCTGATCCTCAGCCCGTAAGCAAAAAGGAGCTGTGAAAATGATTGCTCATTTTTCACAGCTCCATAAGCGGCAGCCAGCTGCAGATACCGGCCGCGCAAAATATCGATTTCCGTTGCACCGATCCTGACAGGAAGCATTCCCGGATCTGCGCCTGCACGGTCACTCAGTTCAGTTCTGCAAACCCTTTGAAGCCCAGGCCGAATACTTCAGAAGCCTCGGTGACGATGACGAATGCCTTGTCATCGCTTTCTTCGATAATGCTTTTCAGCGTACTGAATTCAGAACGCCTTACGACACAGACGACGATGGAAAGGTCCTGGTCGGAATAGGCCCCCTTGCCGTCCATGATCGTCGCCGATCTTTCCAGATCATCGATGATATGCCGCGTAATGGCTTCCGGGGCTTTGGTGATGATGGACACCTGGGTGCCGGCATCATAGCCATAGAGGATGGCATCGATGACTTTTGTTTCGGCATAAAGCGAAGCCATGCCAAAAAGTCCGGCGTCGACATCGTGGAAGACAAAAATGGAAAAAGTCAGGATGATGCCGTCGAGGATCAGCAGCGCCCGCCCGATGGAGATGTCCGGACGCTTCTTCTGCAGCAGATAGCCTGCGATATCCGTACCGCCCGTACTGCAGCCGGCCAGGAAGATCAGGGCCATGCCGATCCCGATCAGGATGCCCCCGTAAAGGCTCCCGAAAAGCCGGCTGCCTTCATACAGAGGCAGATTCGGAGTGATGATATAGTCCAGGATGAAGGAGCAGACAAAGCAGGCCGCCGCGGTTTTCACAGCAAAACGCCGGCTCAGGTATTTCCAGGCAAGGATCAGCAGCGGGATATTGATGGTGAATGTCATGGCCCCCACGGGCAGCCCGGTCAGGTAATTCAGCATCAGGGCGATGCCGACAGCACCGCCGGGAGCGATATTGGCGGGTGTAACAAAGCAGGCCGCACCGACACTGTAGATCAGTGCTCCCAGCAGCAGAAGCAGAACGTTTCTGATTTTTTCATTTTTCGTTAGATTTCTCATGACAATCCCCCTATCCAGCCCCGGGCTGATGGCAGGGCGGGATTATCCCATCAGTCCAGCGTGATCTGATATTTTTTTATTTTGCGCTGCAGCGTTTGTCTCGGGATACCCAAAAGTTCCGCTGCCCTGACGATTTTCCCTCCAGCCTGACGGAAAGCTCCTGTGATGAGTTCCCTTTCATAAGCTGCCAGAGCATCCGGCAGCGTCCGCTCACGGGTACCCCCTGTTCCGTGGCTTTCTGCTGCCTTTTCAGCTGACGCAAGGGACGACAGTTCACCGAATGCCTGCCCGGCGGAGGGACTGAACTTGTCCTCCACGTCTTTGAGGCACAGCGTATTGCAGTTGCTGCTCACCATGCTCATGCCGTAGACGATCATTTTTTCCAGTTCCCGCACATTCCCCGGCCACTCATAAGCGGCAAAGGCCTGCAGCAGGTCACGCGAAACATATTCCACATGCTTTTTGAATACGGCATTATATTTTGCCACATAGTATTTCACAAAGGATGCAATATCCTTGCGGCGCTGACGCAGCGGCGGAATGGAAATGGACATCATGCTGAGGCGGTAATAGATATCCTCCCGCAGATGGCCTTCCGAAATCGCCGTAAGCGGGCTGACGTTCGTCGCCGCAATGATCTTGACATTTACATGTTTGACTTCTTTGGAACCGAGGCTCCGGAAGGTCCCGTCCTGCAGCACGCGGAGCAGCTTGGCCTGCAGCTGCAGGGGCATCGAGTTGATTTCATCGAGGAACAGTGTGCCGCCGTCAGCCAGCTCGAAGAGTCCCTTCCTTTCGATGGCATCGGTAAAAGCCCCTCTGGCCGTCCCAAAGAGCAGGCTTTCCAGCAGAGTATCGGGAATGGCCGCACAGTTCTGGGCAATGAACGGCCGGTTCCGGCGGGCACTTACATTGTGGATGGCCTGGGCAAAGACTTCCTTTCCCGTACCGGTTTCCCCATAGATCAGTACGGGCAGGTCGCAGCCTGCCACGATCGGGATATATGATTTGGCCCGCTTCATGTTTTCATCCACGGCGATGATATCCGCCAGTTTGAAATTGGCGGAGCTTGTGGCATGCAGTTTATCCACCCCGCTGACAGGCACGGCGGACGATTTCAGTTCGATCGGTTCCGAGCTTTTGCCGCCTTCTTCCGCGTCGTTTTCCTGGGTCGACAGATCGATGGCTCCGACGATCCGGTTCGCATTCATGATGGGAATGGACAGCGATGTGATATAAATGGGTGCGTGGTCCTTAGCCTTCAGAGCCTGATGTTCCACATAGACCGGCACGCCGAGCTCCATGGCCCGGATGGTGCTGCTGCTTTCCGCCGACATGCCCTCATAGATTTCAAAGAAATTCTTTCCCACCTGGTCGAGCTCAGAATCAGAGCCTGACAATTTTTTGTTCAGTTTGGCCGAAAACAGGATCTCGCCTTCCGAATTGATGATGGTGATCCCGTCCACATAGCCCTTTCCTCTAAAAAGCTGATTCAAGATCTTCATGGCTTGTTCTCCTTTTGAACGCTGCAGGGTCCACTGTAACCGTAGCAGAAAGTTCTCTGAAAAACAAGGAAAACCGCCGGGCGGGGCAATCCGGACCTGCGGAACAGACCCGTCCTCCCGCAAAGAGAAATCGGAGGGATCCGGAGCGCATCTCAGGGATCCGCCGCCGGCGGGCAAAAACCGGATGCCGGACCGCTCAGCACTTCCGGGCATCCGGGAAGGCAGGATCCGGCACAGCAGCCGTCATTCATCCCCGACAGCGGGTCTGTCAAGCGGCTCCTTGAGCCACCACCAGTGGAAGATCTTGTTGACAGCGATGCAGCCCAGTGTGATGAGGATGTAGATCCCGATGAAGGTCCAGTGCTGTCCGTTCAGCAGCATGATCGGGCCGGCGGACCAGCCAAAGAGCTCAAATGGCGTCGTCAGCGGTCCGGCAAGGGCCGTATCGTTCAGGGTCTTCGATTTGTTTTCGGGATCGACGATGCGCAGCAGAATGAAACCGATGGCGAAAACGCCGGTGCAGTACCCGAAGACAAAGATGGAACGCTCGAACCAGCTGCCCTTGTTCATGGCAGGACCGAAATACATCAGCGTGATAAAGACGATCAGTTCGCCAACAATCAGGAGCATCAGGAGCGGTACGGCATATTTAACGATAATGGAGATCTTGATGGACGCGATGCCGAAGAAAACCAGATAATCCGTAGCCGTGCCGGAGAGCCGGCTGATCAGGTTGTTGTCCACGTACTCGCTGACGCCGGTCTTCTTGAAGACAATGAAGAGCAGGAACGAAAAGATGAAAGCAAGCAGATAAGACGGAAGTTCGATATGGAAATTCGTTTCGATGTACTTATTGAGCACCACGCCGACGCCGGAAGCCACCAGAAGGATGGCCAGATGGAAAGCGATGGGATCGAGGACCATGGAAGAAATGGTTTCCTTGCCCAGGGAGGTCCGATGATCCGGGGCAATCAGGCCGGTCCTGAGGTCGCCGGAAATAAAGGCGAAATTCTTGATATATTTCGTCCAGCCCCGTTTGGTGCCGATATTGATGAAGGCAAGCCCGCCAAAGATCCCTGAAAGGATCCCGACAGTGGCGCAGGTCATGGCAATATCCGTACCGTCTGCAAAACCCAGTTTGGCAAAGACAGAACCGACAGCCGCAGCCGTACCGTGCCCACCCGAAAAACCGGCGGTCAGGCACAGGCCGAAACCATAGCTGATCTGCGGGAACAGTTTCGAGATGACAGCAATCGAGAAAAGCGGTGCCAGGCAGAACTGGATGGACTGTGCCAGCACTTTATATGAGAAGTATGAGCCCACACGGTCCACTTCCGCTTTAAAGCCTTTTTTGGAAAACGAAAACCCGCCGATACCCACCGCGGCAAATACGAGGATGATCAGGATGCCCGAGTAGGAGCCGATGGATTTGGAAAAAGGCACGATGTTGAGGCCCTGCGAGCCCAAAGCCAGTGCCAGGAAGCCGGCGATCATGCTTGCCGGGACAAAATACTGCTGGACCAGTTTCACTTTTGCGCGGATGAGCTGCCCGATCAGGATAAATACGGAGGCAAGCGCGAAGTCCAGTAAAATGGTGGTTACGTTCATGATTTTCACCCCTGTTCAATAGAAAACACATCTCTTGGCAGAATGGAATTGCAGCTGTGATTGAATATCAAATGCGTTCCTTTCCCCAGTCCCGAAGACACGCGACATATCTTCAGGAAAGGCATTCCGGCAAACCGGCACCCCAGTCTGCCGGAAAAAGCCCCGACAGTCCCGGCCACGGGCAGAGGGACTTTTTTCCCCGCTGCTGCCGCTTTCTCCGGTGACCGGGCCCTGTCAAAAAATCAGCTTCAGCGTTTGACGAAATTCGTGGAAACAGTCCTTGTTGCCGTCGGAGCCGGATCGAGCCTGCGGTCAGCAATGCCGAGGATATCTTCCGGACGGATCCAGGGAATATTCTGGAGGGCACTCGTTTCTTCATGGGTCAGATAGCCCTTGTAGGCGGTCAGGCTCCGTCTCAGGAATCCGTCCCGTACGCAGGCTTCGGCGAGGCCGTTTTTGGCGATGCTGCGGAAATGGGGCAGCACCGAAGCAGCATAGGCGATGGACGTGGACTGGGCGATGGCGCCCGGGATGTTGCTCACGCAGTAATGGACGACACCTTCCTCGATGTAGCGCGGATTGGCATGGGTCGTTTCATGGAAAGTCTCGATGCAGCCGTAGTCATTGCTGATGTCGACGATGACGGAGCCCTTCTCCATGGAGCGCACCATCTCGCGCGTGATCATGAATTCCTTTGCTTCCTTCGGCCATTTTACACAGTTGTACACGACGTCCGTATGGGGCAGGATCTTCGTCAGGTTGAACTTATTGGAGATCATCGTATCGACTTCTTCATTGAACTGTCTGCCGATGTCGCGCAGGCAGCCGATGTTGATGTCCATGACCGTCACGCGGGCGCCCAGCGCATGCAGCACGCCCACGCAGGCACGGCCCACGGTGCCGCCGCCGATGACAAGTGCTTCGATGCCCGGTGCGCCGCCCAGGCCGTTGACGAACTTGCCCTTGCCGCCGTTGATGGAAAGCAGGGATTCCAGGCCGAAGAGTGCGCCCTGCTTGCCCGCAGCTTCGCAGTTTGGGGAGCCGTAGCGGTGGGAATCCTCAGCCGTGATGGCGATGCATTTGCTCTTCAGCAGGGCCTGGACTTCTTCCGGATGGGCCGCCGGATGGATGCATGTAAAGACGATCTGGTTCTCGCGGAGCAGATCGAATTCACAGGGCTCGAACTCCTTGACTTTGGCTACGAAATCACAGTTTGCATAGATTTCTTCTTTCGTATCGCAGAATGTCGCTCCTGCTGCCGCATAGGCCTCATCGGCAAAACCGGCTTTTTCACCGGCGCCGCGCTGGACACAGACCTCATTGCCGTCCTGAATCAGGGTGGCAACCTCGGCCGGCGTGGCAATCACGCGGTATTCTCCGTCTTTGATGTCTTTCAGGATTCCAAACTTCATTTTCAATCGCCTCCATAAGGTTGACTGGAAAGTCCGATGCCGGGAGCATCAGTCCCTTTCCGATCCATATTTTTCGCTTATCTATCCTAGCAATAATTGTGCCAATTTTTAAAAATCTGTGAAGCCCGCATTTTTCCTTATCTTTTCAAGAATCAGGCAGAAAAATAATTGTATACACTGCTCATTATCGGGCTTTATGCCCGTTTTCGAGCATATTTTTATGACCATAAACGGGCATTCGGATCGGACCATGCTGCAGCGATTTCTGGAATATCCCATACCGGTTCCGCGTGGAAAACGAAAAAAGACAGGAACTCTTTTCCGGCCGGAGCATGACAGGCATATGTCACTTATTCTTAAATTATTGCTTAATTCAAACAGAAAGGGTAAAATATAAAGGAACGTTTCCTGACGTTTAATCTTTTAATGATGATGACGATGAACAGTGACAGGTCCGGCTCCCGTCAGACGGGCCTGTATTGCAGAAATGCATATGGTTGCTGTTGAAAGGGTCGTCAAAAGGAGAAGCAATGCCAAAGAGATTCGAGATTGTTCACAAGAGAGTTTTGAGTCCGGAAATGAGCCAGATCTCTGTCTACGCGCCCTGGATTGCTGAAAAAGCCAAGCCGGGACAATTCATCATCCTGCGTTCCAACGCGGATGCAGAACGTATCCCTCTGACTATTTCCAGCCACGACAATGGTCTGATTACGGTAATCTTCCAGAAAGCCGGTGCCGGCACCATGGAGCTTGATGAGCTGAACGAGGGAGACTGTCTGGCCGATATGGCAGGTCCTCTGGGCAAACCGACTCCTGTAGAAGGTTACGGCCGTGTTGCTGTCCTGGGTGGCGGCCTGGGCTGCGCCATTGCGCTGCCTGTCGCGAGAGGCCTCCACGAAGCGGGCAACCAGGTCGACCTGATTGCCGGATTCCGCAACAAGGACCGCATCATCCTGGAAGAAGAAATGAAAAAAGCCTGCACGGATCTGCATACCTGCACCGATGACGGTTCCTTCGGCTACCATGGTTTCGTCACGAACCAGCTGGAAGACCTCATCAAGAGCGGTGTCAAATTCAATCAGGTCTTTGCCATCGGACCCATGCCGATGATGAAGTTTGCCACTCTGACGGCCAAGAAATACAACATCCCCTGCATGATCAGCATGTGCCCGCTGATGATCGACGGGACCGGCATGTGCGGCGGCTGCCGTGTCACCGTGGATGGCGAAATCAAGTTTGCCTGCGTCGACGGCCCTGACTTTGACGGTTATAAAGTGGACTTTGATGAGGCCATTGCCCGCAACCGTACGTACAAGGCATTTGAAGACGAAAGACGCGAGCATTTTTGCAATCTGACCGGGGAGGTACGCAAATAATGAGTAATATTAATATGCAGGCTGAAAAAACGCCTATGCCGTCCCAGGAACCGGACGTACGCAGAACAAATTTCAAGGAAGTAGCCCTGGGCTACACGGAAGAGCAGGCCATCAATGAAGCCCGCCGCTGCCTGAACTGCAAGAACCCCAGATGCGTCACGGGATGCCCTGTCGGGATCCCCATCCCGGATTTCATTGCCAAAGTCGCTGCCGGCGATTTCAAGGCAGCTTTTGAAATCGTATCCAACGCCAATGCCCTGCCCCGGATTTCCGGCCGTGTATGCCCGCAGGAAAACCAGTGCGAAGGCAAGTGTGTCCGCGGCATCAAGGGTGAACCGGTCGCCATCGGCCGCCTGGAACGTTTCGTTTCCGACTGGGCTGCCGATCACGGCATCGATACGATGAAAGCCGCACCGAAGAACGGCCACAAGGCTGCCATCATCGGTTCCGGCCCTGCCGGCCTGACCTGTGCCGGTGAACTGGCCCGCAAGGGATTCGAAGTCACTGTATTCGAAGCATTCCACAAAGAAGGCGGTGTGCTCGTCTACGGTATCCCTGAATTCCGTCTGCCAAAAGCCATTGTGGCCAAGGAAGTGGAAGGCCTGAAGGAACTGGGCGTTGAATTCCGTACGGATATGGTCATCGGCAAAGTCGCCACTATCCCTGAACTGCTGAAAGATGGTTATGAAACCGTCTTCATCGCTTCCGGTGCAGGCCTGCCGATGTTCATGAATATCCCCGGCCTGGGTCATGTGGGCGTTTACTCCGCCAACGAATATCTGACCCGTATCAACCTGATGAAGGCCTATGACCCGAACAGCGAAACACCGATCCTGAGAGGCAAGAAAGCCGTCATCGTCGGCGGCGGCAACGTTGCCATGGACGCGGCCCGCTGCGCCCGCCGGATGGGTTCTGAATCCCACATCGTATACCGCCGCGGCGAGAAGGAACTTCCGGCCCGCCGTGAAGAAGTGGAACACGCCAAAGAAGAAGGCATCATCTTTGATCTGCTGACGAACCCTGTCGCCATCAAAGGCGATGACAAGGGCCGTGTCAGCGCTGTGACCTGCGTCAAGATGGAACTTGGCGAACCGGATGCATCCGGACGCCGCCGTCCTGTCGAGATCAAGGGCAGCGAATTCGACATTCCCTGCGACCTCGTCATCATGGCCCTCGGTACCCGTCCGAACCCGATGAGCACGGAAGGCACCGTGATTGCCAAGACGAAGAAAGGCTGCGTCCAGGCCGATGAAGATACCCTGGCCACCTCGATCCCCGGCGTCTTTGCCGGCGGTGATGCGGCGACCGGTGCAGCTACCGTCATCCTGGCCATGGGTGCCGGCAAGAAAGCTGCTGCTTCGATGGCAGAATATATGCTGAACAAGAAATAAGGAACAGCAATCAGGGAGCTTTGAAAAATGAGCAGTCATTTTTCAAAGCTCCTTTTCTGATGCCTGCAAGTTCAGACCTCTATAGCCTCCCGGCTTCGCAGCATCACAGCCTGTACCTCGCGGACTGCAGATCGCAGACTGCACTCCGCGGACCGCAAATCGCTGACCGCGGCTGGCTGCTGCCAGCTGATGGCTCCCCTCCCCCTCTTCCCGTATGCGCTGCAGAAAGATGCTTCTGCCGCATCATTCAACATTATGTAATTTTTGATACATATTTTCCTTTACTTCCTTTCTTTATTTATGATCCTGTATGCGTTTGTATTTTTTTGCTTGCATTTTCCAGGTCCGTATGGTAATATTTTTTTCAGCAATTCCATATGTGAATGCGTTGAAGAGAACTAGTACGTTCCTGGAAGCTTCCAGAGAGCGGCCGGATGGTGCAAGGCCGTGGCGGAAGGGGACCGAACTGATTTCCGAGCAGCTCGCTGAACTGACAGTAGGTGGAGCCGGGGCCTGGCCGTTATCTGACAGGAGGGTATCGATCGGCAGATCCGTACCTGCAATGAGTGCATATCTTACTGGATATGAAGTAGAGTGGTAACGCGTAAGGTTACAAATTGACCTTTCGTCTCTTATACAGAGACGAAAGGTTTTTTTATTGCCGGGAAAAGGTTGAACTTAGGAGGAATTCAGAATGAAAAACGTCGAACATTACAAAAAAGGATATTTTATGCCGCCCGTCATCGATATGTCCTGGGCGATGAAGGATGCGCCGGATAAGGCACCGGTCTGGTGCAGCGTGGATCTGCGCGACGGAAACCAGGCCCTGATCATCCCGATGAGCCTGGAGGAAAAGATCCGCTTTTACAAGGTCCTCGTAGCCATTGGCTTCAAGGAAATCGAAGTGGGCTTCCCCGCCGCTTCCGAGACCGAATATGAATTCCTCCGCTACCTGGTGGATCATGACATGATTCCTGACGATGTGACGGTCCAGGTCCTCACCCAGGCCCGCGAACATATCATAAAAAAGACGTTCGATGCCCTGAAGGGTGTCAAGAATGCCATCGTCCATGTCTACAACTCCACTTCCTTTGCCCAGCGTCAGCAGGTCTTCAAAAAATCAAAGGAAGAAATCAAGCAGATTGCCGTGGACGGAGCCAGACTGCTGCAGCGCCTGACCGACGAAGCCGGCGCCAATTACCGCTTTGAATATTCTCCGGAAAGCTTCACCGGTACGGAACCGGAATACGCCCTGGAAGTCTGCAACGCCGTCCTGGATGTATGGAAACCCACGGCGGACCGCAAGGCCATCATCAACCTCCCTTCGACCGTGCAGATGTCCATGCCCCACGTCTTTGCCTCCCAGGTAGCCTACCTGTCGCAGCGTCTGAACTACCGTGACAATGTCGTGCTCTCCGTCCATCCGCACAATGACCGCGGCACGGGCGTGGCGGATGCGGAAATGGCGATGCTCGCCGGTGCGGACCGTGTGGAAGGTACCCTCTTCGGCAACGGGGAACGGACCGGCAACGCGGATATCGTCACCATCGGCATGAACATGTACGCTCTCGGCATCGACCCGGGCCTGGATTTCTCCGATATGCCCCATCTGGTCAAGACGTATGAGGAAGTCACGCGGATGCATGTCCATGACCGTCAGCCCTACGCGGGCAAGCTTGTCTTTGCCGCCTTCTCCGGTTCCCATCAGGATGCCATCGCCAAGGGCATGCATTATCGGGAAGAACATCAGGAACAGTACTGGACCTGCCCGTACCTCTATATCGATCCCCACGACGTGGGCCGCACCTACGATGCCGATGTCATCCGGATCAACAGCCAGTCCGGCAAGGGCGGTGTGGGCTTCATCATGGAGACCAACTACGGCATCGATATGCCAAAGGCGATGCGTGAAAACTTCAGTTACTTCATCAAAGAAGTTTCCGATCACCGCCATGAGGAACTGAAACCCGATGAAATCTTCAATCTCTTCAAGGACAATTACGTCAATCGTGTCCTGCCGATCGAACTGGAGGACTTCTCTGTGAAGAAACGCCAGGGCACCTGGAACGGCAGGGTCCTCGTCCGGGCCGCCGGCCGCGAGGTCATCCTGGAAGGCAGCGGCAACGGCCAGCTCGATGCGGTCAAGAATGCCATCTGCTCCGCCTATGACCTGCACATCAAGGACCTGTCCTATACGGAACATGACCTGGACCGTGTGGCTGAATCCCGCGGTATCGCCTACTTCGGCCTGACCGATGAAAAAGGTGTCACGACCTGGGGTGCCGGCGTGGATACGGATACCATGACGGCTTCCATCAAAGCCTTTATCTGCGCGGTCAACCGCATGGATGATATCAAAGACAGGGTCTACGGGGCCCACCTGATTTCCCAGCCGGGAGAGATTGACGAATTCAAAGCTTCGGCCAGCGCACACTGACCATCCATACCTGGAAGAACAGAGAGGAATGATAGACAATGGGAATGACAATGACTCAGAAAATCCTGGCAAGACATACCGGAAAAGATTTTGTAAAGCCCGGTGATCTCATCACCTGCCGCCTGGACCGTGTAATGGCCAATGATATTACGGCACCCCCGGCCATCGCCGAATTCAATAAGATCGGCAAGCCGGTCTTTGATCCGGAAAAGATCATTTTTGTCCTGGATCACTTCATGCCGAACAAAGACATCAAATCAGCGGGACTGGCCAAGATCGTCCGCGAATTCTCCCAAAAGCACCATATCACGCACTTCTTTGAAGAAGGGCGCGCCGGCATCGAGCACGTGATCCTGCCGGAACAGGGACTTGTCATGCCGGGCATCCTGACCGTCGGTGCCGATTCCCATACCTGCACCTATGGTGCCCTGGGCGGCTTTGCCACCGGTGTCGGCTCCACCGATCTGGGTGTGGCCATCGCCACGGGCAGAGCCTGGTTCAAGGTCCCTGAAGCCATCAACGTCCATCTGACCGGCAAAAAACCGGCGGATATCACGGGCAAGGATGTCATGCTGACCCTCATCGGCCGTATCGGTGTCGATGGTGCCCTGTACAAGTCCCTGGAATTCACCGGTCCCGGCGTGGCTGAGCTAGACATGACGGACCGCTTCACCATTGCCAACATGGCCATTGAAGCCGGTGCCAAGAACGGCATCTTCCCGGTCGACGAAAAGACCATCGAATATGAAAAAGGCCGCGTCCAGGAAGAGTATGAAATCGTAACGGCGGATCCCGACGCAGCATACTGCCGGACCGTGGAAATCAATCTCTCCGAGCTGAAACCGGTCGTTGCCTTCCCGCATCTGCCCGGCAATACGAAAGAAGTCGGCACATTCGGTGAAATCAAGATCGATCAGGTCGTCATCGGTTCCTGCACGAACGGCCGTCTGGAAGATCTGAAGATTGCAGCTGAGATCATGAAGGGCCACAAGGTCCATCCGTATGTCCGCTGCATCGTCATCCCCGGCAGCCCGAAAGTGTATCAGGAAGCCATGCATGCAGGCTATCTCGACACCTTCATCGAAGCCGGCTGTGCGGTCTCCTGCCCGACCTGCGGCCCCTGCCTGGGCGGATACATGGGCATCCTGGCAGCCGGTGAGAAATGCGTTTCCACGACGAACCGGAATTTCCGCGGCCGTATGGGCCACGTCGACAGTGAAGTCTATCTGGCCGGCCCGCAGGTAGCGGCAGCCAGTGCCATTCTCGGCAGGATTGCCGCTCCCAAGGAGGTACATTGATCATGGAATTCAAAGGAAAAACCTGGTGCTATGGAGACAATATCGATACGGACGTCATCATCCCCGCCCGTTATCTGAACAGTTTCGATCCTGCTGAACTTGCTTCCCACTGCATGGTGGATATCGATGAAACATTCGCAAAGAATGTGAAAAAAGGAGATATCATGGTGGGCGGCTGGAACTTTGGCTGCGGTTCTTCCCGGGAACACGCACCGATCGCCATCAAGGCCTCCGGAATCCCTGTCATCATTGCCGCAAGCTTTGCCCGCATCTTTTACCGCAACGCGATCAACGTCGGCCTGCCCGTACTGGAAATCGGCGACGATGTAAAGAAGATCCACGCCGGTGACCAGCTCTCCGTCGATATCTCGACGGGCCGGATCCATGACGAAACGACGGGAGATACTTTCCAGGCCCCTCCTCTGCCCGGCTTCATCCAGGAAATCGCGGCAGCGGGCGGTCTTATCAACTATGTAAAGGAGCGTAAAGCATGAGCAAAAAAATCGCGGTCATCCCCGGCGACGGCATCGGCAAGGAAATCACGGCCTCCGCTGTCGAAGTCCTGAAAAAAATCGATGGTATCTACCATCTGGATCTTTCTTATGAATACAGACCGGCAGGCGGTACAGCCTATGATCTCTGCGGTTCCCCTCTGCCGCAGGATACGATCGATACGGCCAAAGCATCTGACGCGATCCTGTTCGGTGCCGTGGGCGGCAACAAATGGGACAATGTGGAACCTTCCAAACGCCCGGAACAGGCTGTCCTGGGCCTGCGCAAAAATCTGGGGCTCTATGTCAACCTGCGCCCGGTCAAAGTATCCTCCGTCCTGGCGGAATATTCGCCGCTGAAGCCCGATATCGTCACCGGTACGGACATCATGATCGTCCGTGAACTCGTCGGCGGCATCTACTTTGGCGACCGCTGTGAATCGGAAATCCATAATGGCGTGGAACGCGCCTGGGATCTGGAAAACTACAGTGTCCCCGAAGTCGAGCGGATCAGCCGCTTTGCCATGGAAGCCGCCCGCAAACGCCGCCACAAAGTGACCTCCGTGGATAAAGCCAATGTGCTGGCCACCTCCCGGCTCTGGCGCCGCACGATCACGAAACTGGCAGAAGGCTATCCGGATGTCGCCCTGAACCATTTCTACGTGGACAACTGTGCCATGCAGCTTGCCCTGAATCCCAAACAGTTCGACGTCATCGTCACGAGCAACCTCTTTGGGGATATCCTGAGCGATGAAGCAGCCGTCCTGGGCGGCTCCATTGGCATGATGCCTTCCGCTTCCATCGGCGAGATGACGAGCCTCTACGAGCCGATCCACGGCTCCGCCCCGGACATTGCGGGCAAGGGCATCGCCAATCCCTGTGCCACCATCCTCTCTGCAGCGATGCTGCTCCGCTACTCCCTCGACGCGGATGCAGCGGCTGATGCCATCGAACGCGCTGTCGATGAAACCCTGGCTGACGGCTGGCGCACGCCCGATCTGTATAAAGAAGGATTCAAAAAAGCCAATACGGACACCATGACGGAAGAGATCCTGAAGCATATCCGCTGACGGACGGATCCTGGGATCTCCAACAATAAAATGTACGCCGAAAAGCGTACAGCGTACAGAGAAGCCCTGCAGGACAATCCCGTTCTGCAGGGCTTCTCTGTTTCTGTAATTCTGTTCTCCTGTAAGGGGATGCTCCGTATGCTGCGGCTCGCAGCTCACAGTTTTCCCCGCCCCTCACCAGATATTCTCAGCGATTTTCCGGGCAAATTCGTTCCTGTATCCGTGCCGGATGTAACGGGCAAAGGCTTTGGTCAGGACTTCATCTTTTAAGTCCCCGGCGGCAAGGCGCTCCGTTTCACCGCTTTTTTTGAGCTGATATTCGATGCTCTCCAGGTTTTCGGGATATTCCATGACCGTATAGACACTCATGACAGCACCGCCACGGTCGTCGATGTCGTCCCCCCTGCGTTCTTCCGCCCACAGGCGGTGCGTTTCCTTATCCCAGAGCACATCATAGGTCACGTCCTCCCGGCCGTCATAGACCTTTGTCAGTGCCCCCATGATGGCCGCATCGATGATTTCCACAATTTCGTCTTCCGTCCAGCCCTTTGCCATATTCCCAGCTCCTTTATCCCTGACTGATGCTTCCCATGATACCTTATTTCAGCTGGAAAGGCAAAAGGCTATCCTCTGATCATCGTCTCAGCCAGATAAAGGCCGTTTTCCTTCAGACAGGCGATGACTTTTTCCGAATCCCAGCCATCCCGGCTGACGACCCTTTCCCGCCTGCCGGGGTTGCCAAAGGAAATCAGCTCCCACGGCAGGGTCACATCCCGCACGTGGCGGATCTCATGATCCATGAAAACGGATTCATACTGCAGCAGCCGCGGTTCCTCGGCATAGAGGATCATGACATTGTAATCATAGCGGCCAAGTTCGTCCCCGCGGTCCGAGCTGATGCCGAAGTGAAGGAATCCGTCCTCCAGCAGGACTTCTCCGAACTGATCGAGGATATAAGAGATAAAGTCACGCTCCATCCCATCCATATAGTACAGGTGAGTCAGCGTCCGTTCTGTCCGGCGGGCTTTTTGAGCGCCTCCGGCAGGGATCTTTCCGTCCCTGCGGCGTACCGGCTCCTCCAGGAAAAGAGAAAAACCGTCAGCGTCGTTGAGTTCCAGAAAGGCATCGAAGAGACCGCGGATTTTTTCCCGGCTCACACAGGCTTTCAGCGTTCCCGGTTCCGGACTGCAGTACGCATCGGACACCTGATGGGCATCATACAAAGAACAACCTCTTGTAAACTGGAACATGGATCTCACTCCCCTCTCCTGTACACATCGAATCCATCACGTCATGCTCTTATTTTAACAGATTTTGCGGATTTATCCATATGATTTCGATAAAATGTATCTTTTATGAGACAGCAATGCCGGCCATATCGGAGTGATCTGTCATCAGGCAGGGCAGCAGTCGGCCGCAGGCCGCGGCCTGCGTTCTGCGGAGTGCGGCCCGCGATGCCTTCCCTTCTGCCCTCCCCCGCTGCAGCAGAAAAGGCGTGAGCAGGAACGCTCACGCCTGAGGTGGCAAATCAGAATACCAGATTGTGCACATATAAAACAAAACCCCGTGCAAAAGATGCGCGGGGTTTCTGTTTTAATTTTTTTTGCCCAATTTCAGCCCAATTTGGGCCATTTTCAAGGCTTCAGAAAGCCTGAAAACACAGGCATCATGCGGTTTTACGGGACCGGATTACATCATTCCGGGCATGCCGCCGCCCATGGCAGGAGCAGCCGGAGCAGCCTTTTCAGCCGGCTTTTCAGCCACAACAGCTTCGGTCGTCAGGATCATAGCGGCGATGGAAGCAGCGTTCTGCAGAGCACTGCGGGTCACTTTGCAAGGATCCACGATGCCGGCCTTGATCATATCCACGTATTCTTCGGTCTGAGCATTGAAGCCCACACCCTTGTCAGCCTTCTTGACGGCTTCCACAATGACAGCGCCTTCCAGACCTGCGTTGCTGGCGATCTGACGGACCGGAGCTTCGATAGCGCGTTTCACGATATCGATACCGGTCTTTTCGTCGCCGGAAGCCTTCTTTTCAAGTTCGTCCAGAGCGGGCTGTACCTGCAGCAGAGCCGTACCGCCGCCGGCAACGATACCTTCAGCCACAGCGGCGCGGGTAGCGTTCAGGGCATCTTCGATGCGGAGTTTCTTATCTTTCAGTTCAGTTTCGGTAGCAGCACCGACTTTGATGACAGCTACGCCGCCGGACAGTTTAGCCAGGCGTTCCTGGAGTTTTTCCTTGTCGAACTGGGAAGTGGTTTCCGGAATCTGGGCACGGATGGAGGCAACACGGTCAGCAATGGCCTGCTTGTCACCGGCACCATCCACGATCGTGGTCAGATCCTTGGTCACACGGACCTGGCCGCAGGAACCGAGGTCAGCCACGGTAGCACTGTCGAGCTTACGGCCCACTTCTTCACTGATGACGGTAGCACCGGTCAGTGTAGCAATATCCTGCAGCATAGCCTTCCGGCGGTCACCAAAGCCAGGAGCCTTGACAGCCACAGCCTTGAAGGTGCCGCGGAGTCTGTTCACAACGAGGGTAGCCAGAGCTTCGCCTTCGATGTCTTCTGCAATGATCAGGAGCTCACGGCCCTGCTGCACAACCTTTTCCAGTACGGGCATGATGTCCTGGATCAGAGTGATCTTTCTGTCCGTAATGAAGACGTACGGATTGGACAGGACAGCTTCCATCTTGTCAGGATCCGTTACCATGTACGGGGAAATATAGCCACGGTCGAACTGCATGCCTTCCACAGTTTCCAGGGAGGTATCCATGGTCTTGGATTCTTCAACGGTAATGACACCGTCATTGCCGACTTTTTCCATAGCGTCAGCAATCAGGCCGCCGATTTCTTCATCACCGGCAGAAATGGATGCAACCTGTGCTTTTTCTTCCTTGGTGTTGACTTTCTTGGCGCTTTCCTGCAGCTTCTTGACGAGGCAGTCAGTAGCTTCCTTGATGCCCTTCTTCAGGACCATCGGGTTGGCACCGGCCACCACGTTCTTCATGCCTTCGTGCACAATGGCCTGAGCCAGCAGCGTAGCAGTGGTAGTACCATCGCCGGCCACATCATTGGTCTTCGTGGCGACTTCGCGGACCAGGGCAGCACCCATATTTTCAAACGGGTCTTCCAGTTCGATATCCTTGGCAATGGTCACACCATCGTTGGTGATGGTCGGAGAACCGAATTTCTTTTCCAGGACGACGTTGCGGCCTTTAGGCCCCAGGGTCACCTTTACGGCATCGGCCAGTTTATTGACACCGCGTTCCAGGCCGCGGCGGGCTTCTTCATCAAAGTTAATCAGTTTAGCCATTTTATCTCGACTCCTTAATTCCAGATTTTATAGGGTGAACGATTTTCCACGTAGAACGGGACGATTCACTTATCTTCCACAACGGCCAGGATATCGCTGTCTCTCAGGATGATGTAGTTCTTGCCTTCCAGTTCCACTTCACTGCCGGAGTATTTAGCGAAAACGACGGTCTCGCCAACTTTGACAGCGGACGGAACGCGGGTGCCGTTATCAAGCAGGCGGCCCGTGCCTACAGCAATGACCTTGCCGGTCTGAGGTTTATCTTTATGCGCCGTATCAGGCAGATAGATGCCACTTTCCGTTTTTTCTTCCTGTACAATCGGTTCTACAACCACATGATCATCTAAAGGTCTTAACATTTTCGATAATCCCCCTTTGTTAGGTATGAATGAACTTTTTGATTTATTAGCACTCATTTAATCGGAGTGCTAACTACAGTATTTATAATAGCATTTTTTTAGAAAAAAGCAAGAGTCTTGCAAAAAAAAGTCAGGAAATTTGTCTATTGAAATCAAAAAAATATCCGTCAAGATACGACGGATATTCACACGCTATTTATTCGGGGCTTCTCACCGGGCCACAGCGGTCAAAACAAAAGAGCTGCCGCTTCTCCTTCCCATCACTGCATCCTGGACGGATCAAAGAAGCGGCGCTGTGTTCCTTATGCTGTTTTTTGCCGGTCTGGGCTCATTTGGCTTTTTTGCTGCTTTTTCTCGCCGATGCCAGCCGCATTTCCTCTTCCGTAACAGTGAGGAATGTTTCGATGGGCAGGTCCAGCACATTCGCAATGTCCACCAGTGTCGCCAGAGGGGCAATATTGTCGTAATGCCCTTCTTCAATACGCTGGATACTGCTGACACTGATATTGGCCAGAGCTGCCAGTTCCTGCTGGGTCTTCCCGTACAGGGAACGATAGTACCGGATTTTCGCTCCAACGACAATGGAAAGCAACGAAGTGTCATTACGCATAGTTACGCACCTCTTCCTATTGGGATTATCTGCCAAAGGCAGAGATTTACAGGGAAATGTGTATCTTGCTTCTGATGAAGAGGCCCGCTCGCGATCCGGCATAGATCCTTCCCACAGGATCCATCCCTGAGCTTTGCAACATACTTGGGATTTCTTTTCTCTATTTTATTATGTTTTTGTCAAAAGGACAATGTACTATTTACTAAAATGTCATATGTTTCTGTCTTTCAGTCATATTAAGAGGTGTTTTTCCTTGTCCTGTTGCCATTAATTTTATAAAATGTATATAAGGGAAAATATCGTAGTTTCTTCTTTTCTACTAAAAAGCGGATCTTTTGGAGAGGATCCGGCAGCCGGTTTGGGAAAATCCGACAACTTCACAAGATTGAAATGCAGCTATAAAAAATGAGGAGAATGGCAGCCAAATTAACGGACAGCAGCTTATTTATGCGGTCCTCTGTCCAGCTGCGTAAATAAGCAGGATTCCTGGAGAGGAAGTACGCCGCTTCCTGACGGAAAGTATGCAAAGGATTCCTGCTGCCCAGGGAATGGCCCGGAGAGATGCGCTCTCTCCGGGCCATTTTCCGTGCGCTTTAAAACAGAAAACAAATCACCGGCAGATCTGTTTTCCTGAGACTTCTCTTTCGGACGTAAAAACTTCAATTCTGTCATAAAGATATGGGTCCTGTGGACACACCCGGTTCACAGGACCCATATCTTTATCATAGAATCAAAAAACATCTCAAACTTTCGCTTCAACTCATCCACATGCAAGGAACTGAAGAGAAAATCGACATGCCCCACTTTCAGTCTGTTTGAGAAATTCCTGTGACTCCACTCCTGCGGCCAGCCAGATGGCCCGTCGGGACGGAAATGGATGATCTGAAGTCCAGCTCTGTCTACTGGCAAAAAGCTTCCCCCCTTTATTTCTTCCTCCTGGAAAGAGCCAGTTCCTTTTCTTTTTTGGAAATCGTAAGAAATGCAGCAACATCGAGATTCAGCGCATTGGCAATGTCGATCAAAGTGGCGAGCGGTGCGATATTATCGTACTGCCCCTCTTCGATCCGCTGGATTGTGCTGGCGCTGAAATTGGTAAGGGCCGCCAGCTCCTTTTGGGTCTTTCCGCATAAGGTCCGGTAATACCGGATTTTAGCACCCAGGACAGTTGAAATCACCATTCTGTCATTACGCACAATTCAAACATCCCCTTTCTTCGGCCTTTCCCTGCTGAGGCTGCAGAAAAGCTTATTTTGCGTTTCCGGAGAGTAGACTCGATATTGAAAGAAACGGATACTTTGGATCGAACAGTTACAACTTTCTCTTCTGTTCTTTTTTCCTCCCCTGATTATATTTTATTCTTGTCAGTTCAAAAGAACAATGAGGCTTTCACAAAAGCCGCAAAATAAGAAGAATTTTATACAAATCACGCTGATTGGAAAACTTGTCCTTTTGTCCGTTCCTTTCTACAATGTTTTTAATGAAGGGATCCTTTTCAAATATCTGAAGCATCGTGCAGCGGACCATGCCAGGCCGGAAACGGGCCCCGCATCCATCCCGCCGGCTGCACAGGCCTTTTTTCATTTTGAATGCATTCAGTTGTTATGGAAGGGGAAAATTTATGAAAAGACATAATACCATGGGGGCTTTCCATAATACAGGCAGTCTTGTCCACAGCAAAAGAAAAACGGCTGTGCTGGCAGCCTGTGTACTGGCCTCCCTCCTTTTCGCATCAGGCACGGACAGGATCGCCATAACGCATGCCCAGGGCAGCACTGTGGCGGGAAGCAGTGTCGCGCTGGGGGACGGGTCCGCCGTCACAAATGAAAACGGAGGACAGGAAGGCTATCTTGCCGATAAAAAGACCGATTCCCAAAAAGACATCACCTGGACATCCACCAGTGGAGATATTTCCGTCGGCAATCCGGAGCACGACATCACACGGCAGATCACAGGTGTCGCAGCGGGCACTGCTGATACGGACGCAGCGAACGTGGCCCAGATCAAAGCCGCGGCCCACGTGGAAGTCGGCACGGACGAAAGCGGCCACACGACCCTGACGTTCAGCGACAATACCACAGTCACGCTCGCAGGTGAAAAGGGAGACAAAGGCGATAAAGGTGACAAGGGCGACAAAGGAGATCAGGGAGCTCCCGGCGAAAGAGGAGAACGCGGCCCGGCCGGACCTCCCGGCCCTGCAGGAACGCCCGGAAAATCCATCAAAGCCGGAACCTACCAGGTGGACTATTCAAAGGGTGACGGAACAGTTACCATGGAAGTCATTGACTACCGGGGCAATAATCAGGGCTATGTGACGATAGAAGGCATCAAGAATGACGGAGGCTCAGAATCTGTTACCGTAGCCAAAGCAGGCAATACGAATATCCTCGTCGCAGACAGCGGTACGGACGGAAATCATGACTACACGATTTCCCTGAACGATGAACTGACCGGCCTCACCAGCGTGACCACAAATACCCTGAATGCCGATACCATCCATTCCGGTGACACCACGATCGATTCCTCCGGCCTGGTGATCCAGGACGGTCCTTCGGTCACAAAAAGCGGTATCGCTGCGGGCGGACAAAAGATAACGGACGTGGCTGCCGGCACGGAGGATAGTGATGCCGTCAATGTCTCACAGCTGAACGAGGTGAAAACCCTTGCGGAAGCACATTCGACCGTCAGCGTCGGCGGCCAGTCTGCAGCGGAGGACGGTACGCCCGCAAAAGGGGGAAACCTGCTGCTTGTCCGCACCACCGCTGACAACGGCAGCAAAAACTATGATCTCCGGCTGGCTGACGATCTCGTCATCGGCGGACAGGACGGCAATGCCGGCAGTATTGCCGTAAAAGGGGCGGACGGAAATTCCGGTGTCACCCTAAACGGCACTGACGGCTCCATCGGCCTTACAGGCAGGGACGGCAGTACGGGCCTGACGCTCCGCGGCGCCGCAGGCAGTGCCGGGGCAGACGGCAAAACCGGTCTCACGCGCATCGTCTATGAAGACTCGGACGGCACAGCCCATGAAACAGCCACCCTGGATGACGGGCTCCGCTTTGCCGGTGATGACGGCCGTGTGATCACCAAAAAACTCAATGAAAAGCTCGATATCACGGGCGGCGAAACGAACAGTGCCAGACTTTCAGATGGGCCGAACATCGGCGTCACGGATGAAAACGGCAGTCTCCGCATCCGGCTGGCCAGGGATATCACGGGCGTGGACAGCATCTCTTTCAGCAGCCCGACGGACAGCAGCCGCCAGGTCATCATTTCCGGTGACCGGATCGACATGGGCGGCAACAAAATCACAGGGACCTCTCCCGGTGAAATCAGCCGCTCCAGTACGGATGCGGTCAACGGCAGCCAGCTCTGGGAAACCAACCAGAATATCGAACATCTGGCAGGCGACATCAATTCCCTGGACACGCGGGTCAATCGGGTCGGTGCAGGTGCGGCCGCTCTGGCAGCGCTCCATCCCCAGGACTTCGATCCCGATGACAAATGGGATTTTGCCGCCGGGTACGGCAATTACAAAGATGCCAGTGCCGTTGCTGTGGGAGCTTTCTACAGACCGACGGAAGACGTGCTCCTTTCCGTGGGCGGCAGCTTCAGCGGCGGTGAAAAAATGGTCAACGCCGGTGTGACATTCAAGCTGGGACAGCGCAATGCCGTCTCCCGCAGCCGCGTTTCCCTGGCGAGGGATATGCTCGAGATGAAAGAAGAAATCAACGTCCTGAAACAGAAGCTGGCGGCCTGCACTGCAGCCGGTCCTGCATCCCCCGCGGAAGCTTCCGGGGACCGTATGTTCCCCGACGTGCCTGAAAACCACTGGGCCTACACCTATGTGAAAGAGCTGGCCCGGCGGGGATACCTGGAAGGATACCCGGACGGTACATTCCAGGGCGACCGCAGTATGACGCGCTATGAATATGCGGCTGTCATCTACCGGGCCCTGCAGAACGGAGCCCTTGTCGACGGGAAGATGCTCAAATCCATCCATGAATTCAGTTCCGAGCTGGCCGATGCCCAGGCAGCGGACCGCTTCCGGGTGGACCGCGTGGCAGGAAAGGACAATGACCGCCATAAGATCGAACGAGTCCGCATCAACGACAAGGATGATGAAGCGGCCGGCATCTACCGTGACACATACGGTTCCCATATCGAAAAAAAGTAAATTCCCTTTCTCTCTCCATCCAGACTGCATAATACCAGGGCGCCGCCAGGAAAATCCTGGCGGCGCCCTGGTATTATGCTGCAGTGCCGGGCCAGCAGGCCGCTGGCTCCATCCCGCATTTTATACATACAAACCGTACCGTCCCTGCCGCATCACAGCAGGATCTGTTTCATTCACTCCGCGTCCTGACAAGGTCACAGAGTTTTTTGATCATGGCATCATAATTCTCCCGCCGGTGCGGGAACAGGCAGCGGGAACAGTCCTTGATGCCTTCCGGAGTCCGCGTATAAGCTCCGCCGCAGTCACTCACGAGATACAGCGGGCAAAAGCAGAAAAGGCAGTTGAAATCGTCCGGATCGGCCCCTTTGTGACAGGGGAAGAACTCACACTCCCGGTGGCTGAAAAAGGCATAGTGCTTAGTCATGGAGCAGTGCCTCGTATGTCTTCACCAGGGTCCCGAATTCTTCCAGAGAAAGAGATTCGCCGCGCCGGCTCGCTTCGATCCCGGCCCGCTCCAGCCATTCTCCTGCCGTATGCCCGGCGGGGACGATGGATTTCAGGCAATTGGAAAGCATCTTCCGGCGCTGGGAAAAAGCAGCCCGCACGACCTTGAAAAAGAGGCGGGCCGGTACATCGACAGCGGGCACAGCTCTTTTTTCGCAGACGACGACGGTGGAATCCACTTTGGGCGCCGGCATGAAATCCCGGGCCGGTACCTGGATGGCCATATGCGGCTCCGAATAGAACTGCAGGGCCAGAGAAAGAGGCCCGTACTCCTTGCCGCCGGGCGAGGCAGTCATGCGCTCGCCCACTTCCTTCTGCACCATGACGACGAGCCGCTCCAGAGGCAGTTCCTCTTCAAGGAGCGCGAAGATGATGGGTGTCGTGATATAGTAGGGAAGGTTGGCAGCCACCGTAAAGGGCCTGCCCCCGGTGATTTTCGCAATATCCGTCTTGAGGATGTCCCCGGGGATGATTTCCACGTTGCTGTAGCCTTCCAGCGTCTTTGCCAGGACGGGCAGCAGCGTCGTATCGATTTCCACGCTCTTTACGTCCGCTCCGGTTTCCGCCAAAGCCTGCGTCAGTGTGCCGATGCCCGGACCGACCTCGAGGACCAGGTCTCCCGGCCCGATTTTGGCCGCCTCTGCAATGCCGCGGACGATTTTTTCGTTGATCAGGAAATTCTGTCCGAATCTCTTTTTCGTGTGCAGGCCAAAGGTCTGCAGGATGTACCGGGTCACTTCCCGGCTGGCGATGATCGGATGCAGCATACTGCCTCCTTATGATTTCTGATGCATTTCCTGCTCGATCTGCCGGAGTGCCGCTGCGAATTCTTCCCGCGTCACGCCGTAATGATTGAGCCGTTCGACCATTTTCTTCACATTTCCGTACCCGATCCCCAGGATGGCTCCCAGACGGTCCCGTTTGCGGGATGCCTCCGGGGAGCCGGAGCAGCCGGATAAAAATAAGTCCCGAGAGGAAAATTCCTTTCGGGGCTCCATTTCCTGAAAACGGACCTTTGACAGGGCCTTGCGAATGGCTTCGGGCTTTGCCTGTTCGATTCCCACATCATGGTGGGCAAAGGCTTCCTCCCTCGGCACAAAGGCCTGTCCGGCATTCGGGAACCGCTCCGTCAGAAATCTGCGGATCCGCTCACCGGCTCCGTCAGGATCGGTGAGGATGATGATTCCCCGTTTTCGATAAGCTGCTTCGATCCGGGCCAGGGTGTACGGTGCAAGGGTAAACCCGCCGGTCTCGATGGTGTCGGCATCCACTGCCTTTTTCACCGCGACGGTATCCATCTTGCCTTCTACCACCAGCACTTCTTTCAGCACGATTTTCACCTGTTATTCCAAGAAATATACGGTCACATCACGTCGGCCCCATGCAATGGCATCGGAATAGGAATCCATGAAGAGGTCGATGCGGTTGCCGTTGATATCGCCGCCGCAGTCCCCTGCCATCGCAAATCCATAGCCGGGAATGTACATCCGCGTGCCATAGGGGATGACATCGGGATCCACTGCCACGATTCCATGATAAGGGACAATGCCCGTTGCCGTCAGTCCCGTACCGCTGCCTTCAGCCAGCGTATAAGCGGAAGTTTCCGCCTGCATGGCCGAACGGTACCGCACATAGCCGCGGGAGGTTTCCACCATCTGGTTCAGGCCGGTTCCGACTTCCACCACTTCCGGTACCGGATCGGAAACGACTTCGCGGTCGATTTCCTTTTTGACCTTCTGGCTGCCCACATTGATCATCCGGTAGGTCACGACGGCTTCTCCGTCTTTACCGGCCGAAATGACATTCCGTCTGCCCCGGGGCAGATTATCGTTATTCCTGAGCTCCGTCGTATAAGGAAGTTTTTCCGTTTCCTTACTGATTTCTGCTGTCGGCGACATGACATGGATCGTCATGCCCGCTTCAACCGGAGCATCCAGGGAAGGATACATCTGATATCCTTCATAGTTCACACCAACGGCGTCCAGTACTTCTTTCACAGTCTTGCGTCCAATGAGGTATTCGGTCGTTTTCCCATGCTGCCAGACCTTGACCGGAATTGCACGGATGACCTCAATGGTCGAGCCATCCTCATATTTTCCGTCACCTGCAATGTCATAGCCGTCAGCATCTGAAAGGACCACACCGGCGTCTTCCAAGGCTCCCTTTACGGTCACAGCCCGGGTCGACAGTGTAATCGTCCGTCCATCCACCTGTACCTTTACGGTCTTCGGAGCAGCCGAAAACCCGAGGAGGTTCAAGCTCGTGATGAACAATAAACAAATGACGATCCACTTTTCAGGACGCGTCCATCGTCTTGGTTTCTGCAAATTCTCGCCTCCTTAAAACGGTGTTATCATACCATGGAGGCGGAAATGCTGTCAAAGAAAAATTAGTATCTAGTCATAAAACTGTACAGTAAATCAGGCCGTTTTTGTGACTAATTTGTAAAATAGACAGTACAATTTAATCGATTTTCAGTTTGAAAAAGAGATTTTTTGAATTTTTTGTGGCAATCTGCATCATTTCCAATTCAGGGATATTCTTAAGTGATGCAGCCATTTTTGCTACTTTTTCCACGTAGAGTGGACAGTTCCGTTTTCCGCGGAAGGGTACCGGCGCCATATACGGGGAATCCGTCTCAAAGAGGATGCGGTCGAGGGGCATCCTGGAAAGGATTTCCCGGACACCGTGATCGTTCTTGAAAGTGCTTGTCCCGCCAAAGCCGAAATACCAGCCGCGGTTTAGGAACTCCTCCGCCATTTCCCAGCTGCCGGAAAAACAGTGAAGTACGCCGCGGACGCCCTGTCCTTCGGTCCGTACAAGCTCCCGCAGATCCTCATGGGCCTCCCTGTCATGGATGATGACGGGGAGCCCGAGTTTGCGGGCCAGATGGAACTGGGCAGCCAGGAACTCCTTCTGGACGTCATGCGGCGAGGCTTCATCGTTATAATAGTCGAGCCCGATTTCACCGATGGCGACGACGCGCGGATCCCGGGCCAGTTCCTCGATGCGTTCCAGGTCCTCCGGTCTGCAGCGGCCGATATCCTCAGGATGGAGCCCGACGGCAGCAAAGACAAAAGGATACCGGTGAGCCAGTGCGACCGCCTTCTCCGAGCTTGCGACATCGCAGCCGGGATCTATAAAACCAAGCATGGAGGAGCCGATCTGCGCGATCAGCTCCTCCCTGTCCATGTCAAAAGCCTCATCATCCAGATGGGCGTGAGTATCCAGTAAAGGCAGACGGTCCATCATTTCACCTTGCTGCCCGAAGCGATACCGGGGGCCTCGGCAAGGACCAGATGGCCCTCTTTGTCGGAAGCGGCAAGGAGCATCCCTCTGGATTCGATGCCCTTCAGTTTGGCCGGCTTCAGGTTGGCAATGACGATGACATTTTTGCCCGGCAGCTCTTCTTCCGTATAGAATTTGGCAATCCCGGAGACAATGGTCCGTTCCTCTCCGCCGATGTCGACGGTCAGCTGCATCAGTTTGTCCGTCTTGGGCACACGCTGCGCCGCTTTGATGGTGGCAACGCGCAGGTCCAGCCTGGCAAAATCATCGATCGTGATTTCGTCCGGCGTGACAACCCCTTCCTTTTTGGCTTCTTTTCCGGTTTCTTTTTTGCTGACCGCTGCGGCCGGCTTTGCTTCTTTTTCTTCTTCGATACGCGGGAAAATGGGCTGCCCCTTCGCTACTTTCGTCCCGTCGGGCAGATTGCCCCAGGCCACATCATCCAGATGGAACTGATCCGGTACAGCCAGTCCGAGCTGTTCAAAGATCTTCGGTGCAGAGAACGGCATCATCGAAGAAATCAGGATCGCGATGTTGCGGACGGCATCAGCCAGGTTGTACATCACAGCTTCAAGACGCTTTGCCTGCGCCGGGTCCTTTGCCAGGATCCACGGAGTCGTGACATCGATGTATTTGTTGGCCGCGCCGACATAGGCCCAGATGGTCTTGATGGCGTCATTGAGCTGGAAGGCATCCATCTGTTTGCGGTATGCTTCGAGCGTTTCAGCCGCAAGGGTACGGAATTTTGCGTCGACTTCATTGTCGACGACGGTCTTGTGGACAATGCCCTGATGGTACTTTTCGATCATGGAGACCGTACGGTACTGCAAATTGCCCAGATCGTTGGCCAGGTCGGAGTTCCAGCGGCGGATCAGGCCTTCACGGGAATAGTTGCCGTCACTTCCCAGGGCAATCTCACTGAGCAGATAATACCGGACCGCATCAGGACCGAATTCCCGGATGGGTGCCATCGGATCGACGACATTGCCCTTGGATTTGCTCATCTTCTCCCCATCGACGACGAGCCAGCCGTGACCATAGACATGCTTCGGCAGGGGCTGACCCATGGACATCAGCATGGCAGGCCAGATAATGGTGTGGAAACGGACGATTTCCTTGCCCACCAGATGGACATCAGCAGGCCAGAATCTCTTGAACTTCTCCGGATCCGTACCGAAACCGATCCCCGTAAAATAGCAGAGCAGTGCATCGAACCAGACATAGGTGATGGCCTTTTTGTCAAAAGGCACAGGGATACCCCAGTCGAAGCTGCTGCGGGAAATGCACAGGTCTTCCAGACCCTGCTTCAGGAACGCGATCATCTCGTTGCGGCGGGAAACGGGCTGGATAAAATCAGGATGCTCTTCGATGTGTTTCAGGATGCGGTCCGCATACTTGGACATCTTGAAGAAATAATCCTCTTCTTCCATCGTCTCGACGGGCCTGCCGCAGTCCGGGCAGACACCGCCGGCTTCCTCGATCTGGCGCTCCGTCCAGAAAGATTCGCAGGGCACACAGTATTTGCCGACATATTTCTTTTTATAGATATCGCCCTTGGCAAAGACGTCCTGCAGCACTTTCTGCACGTCTTTTTCGTGCTCCAGGCTGGAAGAACGGACAAATTTGGTGTAACTGATCCCGAGCATTTCCCAGAGTTTCTTGAAATTGGCCACGATGCCGTCGACATATTCGATGGGCTTCATGCCGTTTTCTTCAGCTTTTCTCTGGATCTTGAGGCCGTGTTCGTCACTGCCCGTGATGAATTCCACATCAAAGCCATTGGCCCGCTTGTACCGGGCAACAGTGTCGGCTATGGTCGTGCAGTACGCATGGCCGATATGCAGGTTGGCGCTTGGATAATAAATCGGCGTCGTAATAAAAAACGCAGGTTTCGTCATGGTCATTCCCCTTTTTCACTAAGTAATTCACTGATTAATAATCATACCACAAAATGTGCCCGGATGCACGAAAAAGGGACGCTGCGCGCCGGTTGGCGGCTGCGGTTCCGAGCGGCGCGCCGCAGCGTCCGGCCGGCAGCAAAAAAAAGCCTGCACCGGACGCCGGAATATCGGCTGACCGCACCGCCTCAACAGACGGTCTTTCAGCCGGCTCCGGGCCGGACAGGCTTTTACGCACTGCGTCCGCGGGACAGTCCCGTCACCCGCCCGCACGGCAGGTGCGCTGTCTCCGCGCTTTATTTTCTTACCACAGCCCCATGACCTTCTGCATGGCCAGGCTGACGGCCGTAATGCCGGCCCAGCAGCAGGCGCCCAGCAGGATGGGTTTCCCGCCGGTACGGATCAGCTTGACAATATTGCTGTTAAGGCCGATGGCTGCCATGGCCATGACGATCAGGAAACGGCTCAGCGTCTTCATGGGTGCAAAGAAAGAAGCACCGATACCCAGCTGCAGCGCGATGGTGGTCACGATAGAAGCCAGGACAAAATAGAACACAAATACAGGTACCGCCTGGACGGCCCGGAATTTCTGACCTCCTGCAGCATTCCCCTTTTTGCCGTAGTAGAGGGAGAGGCCAATCGTGATGGGGATGATGGCCAGCGTCCGGGTCAGTTTCACTGTGACGGCCTTGTCCAGGGTCGCCGTGCCGAGATTCCACATGCTGTCCCAGGCAGCAGCTGCCGCGGTCACAGAGGAAGTATCGTTCACGGCAGTGCCGGCAAAGATACCGAAACCTTCACCGCTCACAGTACTGAAGCCCAGCGCGCTGCCGAGCAGCGGGAAGAAGATGGCGGCGAGCACATTGAAGAAAAAGATGACCGAAACAGCCTGGGCCACTTCTTCATCATTTGCCCGGATAGCCGGCGCCGCTGCCGCAATGGCGGATCCGCCGCAGATCGAGGAACCCACTCCCACCAGCGTGGAGATCCGGACAGGGATGGAGAAGAGCCTCTGCATCCCCCAGGCAATCACGAGGGATGTCGTGATGGTGCAGACAATGATGGGCAGGGACTGCTGCCCCGTCGCAGCGACCTGATGCAGATCGAGTCCAAATCCGAGGAAGACGACAGCTGCCTGGAGGATGATCTTGCTGGTCCACTGGATTCCCGGTGCCGCATCCCCCTTTTTCTCCCAGAACATCGTAATCACCATGCCCAGCAGGATCGCCATGACCGGGCCTCCGGCCACAGGAACCAGTTTCCCCAGGAGCCAGGCCGGTATGGCAATGGCAAGACAGACAATGATTCCTTTCCATTTTTCACGCATTCGCACTTCCTCCTTACCGTATCATTTCAGTCCACAGCGGGAATTTCCCCTTGAAAGTCTGCTCTATTATAGAAAAATTTATTGAAAAGGAAAAATGATAATTTATAATATATTCATAAAATATCCTTATGGAGGATTGTATGGATACCCAACTGAAGACCTTCCTTTGTGTCTGTGAAACGCTGAATTTCACGCGGGCAGCGCAGCAGCTCTTCCTCACCCAGCCCGCCGTATCGCAGCACATCCAGGCTCTGGAGAAACGCTACGGCCAGCCTCTTTTCTGCCGCCGGGGCAGGACACTGGCACTGACACCGGCCGGCAGGACCCTTGCAGCGTATGCCCGTCTCCTGCAGAACGACGAAGCCCTGCTGGAGAAAAAGATGCAGGACTGCCATCACGGCTCCCATCGGATCACATTCGGCGTCACCATGACCATCGGAGAATACGGGATTGCAGGCCCCGTGGCCCGCTATCTCCGTGCCCATCCCGATGTGGACATGACTATTGTCTTTGGCAATACGCAGGAGCTGCTGCAGCAGCTGGAACAGGGAAATCTGGCCTTTGCCCTGGTGGAAGGCTATTATCCCCCGGAACCCTATGACCACCTTCTCTTCCGTCTGGAGCCATTCGTCCCAGTCTGTGCGGCAGGCCATGTCTTCCGCCGGGAGCCGGTCCTCTGCAGGGATCTGCTGAGCGAGCGCCTCCTCATCCGGGAACCTGGATCGGGTACGCGGAACATCCTCGAACGGAACCTGGCCCTCCAGGGACTCTCGCTCAGTCAGTTTGCCCACCGGCTCCAGATCGGGAACATGCATGCCCTGATCCAGCTCCTTGTCAGGGACTGCGGCCTGACCTTTCTGTACCGGATCGCCGTAGAAAAAGAAATCGCAGACGGACGCGTCCGTCTGCTTTCGCTGCAGGATTTCTCCATGGTCCATTCTTTTGATTTCATCTGGCCCAAAAACAGCATCTTCGCCCCGGAATTCCGGAACCTCTGCGAAGAGCTGAAGGCCGACTCAGCCGATGAGTTTCAGGCCGATGATGCCCGCTGCGATACAGGCAATGCAGATCAGATGAGGAAGTGTCAGGCTTTCGCCGAACAGGACTATACCGGCAATGGACGTGCCGATGATGCCGATTCCCGTCCAGACGGCATAGGACGTCCCCAGCGGGAGACGCCGCAGTGCCAGATCCAGGAAGACAAAACTCGCCACAAGGCCGCCAATGGTAACGACTGAAGGAACGAGCCGGCTGAATCCCTGCGAAAATTTGAGACCTACAGCCCACACCATTTCAAAGATACCGGCAATAAATAAATAGACCCAGGACATATGATTCCCTCCCACTGACATCTTGAAACAACTTCCCGTACGGCCTGCAAAGGATCAAAGACCAGCCTGCCTCCGGCATCCGGAAAGCCGAAACGGGGCGGGCGGAACAAAAGACAGGGCAGAATGCTGCCGTGCCGGACCGGCAGTCCACTTTCTGCCGGAACACCCTTTTTCCGGGCAGAGCTGTCCGCACGCACTGCTTCTCCTGCCGGGATTTCTCTCCGTGAAACCTTTGCATCCGCTTTTTGTTAAAAAAAACGTCCGGGTCTGCTTCTTCTAAGGCCTACGAAGCAGACCGGACGTACCCGGCGGTAACTATTGACGAAACCATTTTATCTGATTTTCCCTGTTTTGGCAAGGCGGACGGGATCCATCCGCCTCGAGCGTGACTGCAGGCAGGGCGGCATCAGCCTTCCTGTTCCCTGACCAGCCGGTTGTACAGTTCCCGTTTGGGCACCTGGCAGTCCCTGGCCACCCGGGCCAGAGCTTCTTTCTTGTCCACACCCTGCGCCATCAGAGCCTTGACCGCGTCGAGCGGATCACCCTGGGGCTCTTTTTTTTCGGGTTTTCCCTGTTCCACGACAAGCACGAATTCGCCCCGCGGCTGGTTTTCCAGCAGATGCTGCCGGCAGGCTGAAATGGTTCCCCGGAAAAACTCCTCATGGAGCTTGGTCAATTCACGTCCCATGGCCATATTCCGGTCCCCCCACACAGCTTCCATATCCTGGAGCACTTCCAGGATCCGGTGCGGCGCCTCGTACAGGATCAGTGTCGCCGGAATCGATTTCCATTCTTCCAGTTTTTCCTTCCGGTTCTTCCGGCTCTTGGGCAGGAACCCGCCAAAGAAAAAAGGCGTGCTCGAAAGGCCCGAAGCCACGAGGGCTGTCAGAGCCGCATTGGCACCCGGCACGGGCACAACAGGGATCCCTTCGGCAATGCACTGCCGGGCAATCAGTTCACCCGGATCGGAAATCCCGGGAAATCCGGCATCGGATACCAGAGCAATCGATTTTCCCTCGCGCAGGCTGGCCAGAAGGACCGGGCCCTGCCTTTCCTTATTGTGTTCATGGTAGCTGATGAGCGTCCCATGGATCCCGAAATGAGTCAGGAGCTGCCGTGTATGCCGCGTATCCTCTGCAGCGATAAGGTCGGCCTCCTGCAGCATCCGCAGCGCCCGGGGCGTCATATCCTCCAGGTTCCCGATCGGGGTGGCGCACAGATACAATGTACCGCAGCCTTCAGTCATGGCCATGCTCCTTTCCATAATAATATTCCAGCGTCTGCCGGGAATAGGATCCGTCAGGGTTATACATCACCAGGGGCGGCAGCACTTCCAGCCCCGGATGGCCGCCCTTTGTAAATTCCGCAAGGAAGATCCATGCCGGCCGGTCGCTGCGGGCATGGACCCACTGCAGCCGCTTCAGCTCCAGCTGACAGGCCATTCCCAGCTTTACAGCATCCGTAAAGCGCTCCGGGATCTGGACGAGGGCAAAACGGCCCCTTGTCTTCAGCGCAAAGGACGCAGCCCGGAAAAAATCCTCCAGCGTCGTCCCGGTTTCATGACAGGCTTCCGTCCCCACCTGCCGGCGGCGTCCGCCCACCCGGTACGGGGGATTGGCGAGGACAAGGTCGAAGCTCTCGCTGCGGAAAAGCTCCCTGTAGTTCCGGATGTCGGCACATCGCGCCTCTACGCGTTCCTCCAGCCGGTTCTCCCGCAGGCTCTCCTGCAGCAGCGCCACCACATGGGGATTGATATCGACAGAAAGGACCTGCGAGGCTCCTCGGCTTGCCATGAGGAGGCTCACAGCGCCGGTTCCGCACCCCAGTTCCAGGACACGTGCCTTTGTCACCAGATGGGGAAAGGCTGCCAGGAACACGGCATCCGTCGTAAAACAGAATTCCTGCCGGTCCTGCCAGATTTTCAGCCGGCCGCCGGGCAGACAGTCCAGTCTTTTGCCAGCGCTGTCCTCATTCATGGGTCCGGGCGACTTCCACAATTTCATTCCAGCTGACGCTCACACGGGTCCCCGGAGAAAGTTCCACCGTCACCGTCTGGTCGCGGCGGCTCACATTCATGACCATCCCTTCGCCGGAAGGCGTTACGACTTTCATACCCGGTTTCGGTACGAGGGCCGGTTCCTTTTTCTTGTTTTTCTTCTTATTGCCGCAGTACATGTCACTTTCGTACTTCAGGCAGCACAGGAGCCGTCCGCAGATGCCGGAAATCTTCGTCGGATTGAGGGACAGGTTCTGTTCCTTGGCCATCCGGATCGAAACAGGCTCGAAATCGCCCAGGAAGGTGGCGCAGCAGAGCGGCCGGCCGCAGCAGCCGATCCCGCCGAGCATCTTGGCCTCATCGCGCACACCGATCTGCCGCAGTTCGATGCGCGTCCGGAAGATGGCAGCCAGATCCTTGACGAGGCCGCGGAAATCGATCCGGCCGTCCGCCGTGAAATAAAAGATGATCCGGCCGGCATCCAGGGTATATTCCACATTGACAAGATGCATCTCCAGGCCCCGGGCCGCGATCTTCTTCTCACAGATGGCAAAGGCTTCTTTCTCCTTGCGGTGGTTTTCCTCGACCCTGCGGGCATCGGCCTCGGTCGCCTTGCGGATGACACTCTTGAGCGGCGAAACGACCTCGGACTCATCGACTTCCTGACGGCCCAGCACGACTTCACCGTACTCGATGCCGCGGGCCGTCTCCACGACAGCATGGTCACCCTTTTCGAGCTCGAATTTTCCCGGTGAAAAATAATAGATTTTTCCGGCTCTCTTGAACCGGATCCCTATAATAGAAACCACTTCAATTCTCCTTGTCAGTTCTCTTTATTTCCAGGAACAGGGACGTCAGGATCATTTCCCCGGCGATGTAGGACTGCAGTCCCTGCCAGTATTCTTCAGCAATATCGTACGCCCTTCGCAGCCGCCGGTCGGACCAGCTGCGGAAACATTCCGCCACCCGCCCGGCGATATCCTTGTGATAGAGGGACAGCTGAGGATCACAGCGCATCAGCCCGTCCCGCAGCAAGAGGAGCAGCATTTCCACACAGGTCGACGCGTCGCTGCGGGAAATCTTCGGCAGCCAGTCGAGGCCGGCAAGCCGCAGCATCAGGGATTCTCGGTCGATCTGCTCCAGGAGGGTCAGGACCCGTTCCCGCCACACGAGGGCGTCAGCCGCGGCAAGACGCATGGCCTGTCCGGGGGATCCGTCCGCCAGCGAAGCGAGGACGGCGCCGTCGGGCACGCCGTTTTTTGCCATGACTTCTGCCGTTTCTGCTTCCGTCAGCGGATGGAAGCGCAGTGCCATCACCCGCGACTGGATCGTCGGCAGCATCAGGCTCTTATTTGCGGCAATGAGGATGAAAAGCCAGTAAGAAGGCGGTTCCTCCAGCAGTTTCAGGAAAGCATTAGCCGCGGCCTGATTCAGTTTGTCCGCCCCTTCGATGAGGCAGACCTTGTAATGGGAAAGGGTGGGCGCAAAGGTGGCCTGGGCGGCGACGTTCTTGATCTGATCGATGCGGATCTGATCACTGCCAGCCACGGGTTTCACATACAGGAAATCAAAGTGGCCGGTCTTGCAGTTCATCTGGTCATCCAGGCTTTCTTTTTCCCCGGCTTCCTTTTTCTGCTCCAGGGCCTCCACGGCAAGATCGAAGCGGCGGCAGCTCGGGCAGCCGCAGTGATCTGCCAGAGGGTCACGCAGACAGAGAAAACTCCTGGCAAACTCCAGGGCCAGCGTCCGTTTGCCGATGCCCTCGGGTCCGTAGAAAAGCAGGGACGGGGTCTTTCTTTCTCCCTGCAGCATGGAACGCAGAAAGGCCTTGTTTTCCTGATGTCCGAGTACCCTGTCCCACATGGCGATTTCCCTTCAATAAATAATAATTAAAATGATAAGCAGCGGGATCCCCGGAGAGCCGCTTCTGTCGGCAGACGTCCCGGTGCATCCGCACTGTCCCTGCCCTCAAGGCTTTTCAGACAGGCCGTAATCAGCATACCTTATTTAGACAAATTTTTCCACTTTTTTTACGATGGCCCGCGTCACTTCTGCCTCGCTGGCCGTGGCGTCCAGCACTGCGATCCGTTCCGGTTCCTGCCCGGCGAGCAGGAGATAGCCTTCGCGGATCCTCTGCTGGAAAGCCAGGCCGGCTGCTTCGAATTTATCACTGACGCCGCGCGCCCGGCGCCGCGGCAGGAAAGCTTCGGGCGAACCGTCGAACAGGAAGGTCAGGTCCGGTTCGAGCTTTTCCGTGGCAAAGGCATTGAGCCGGCGCAGCACATCCAGTGACAGGCCGCCGATCACGCCCTGATAAACGAGCATGGAATCACTGAAGCGGTCGCAGATGACGACTCTGCCTGCGGCGAGAGCCGGCCGGATGACTTTTTCCACATGATCCGCCCGGGCCGCCAGATGGAGCAGGCTCTCCGTGATCTTGCTCACGGGCAGATGCGGATCGAGAGCCAGGTCCCGCAGCGTCTCCGCCAGAGATGTACCGCCCGGTTCCCGTGTCGTCACGACTTCCCGTCCGTGTTTTTGGAAATATTCAGCCAGATGGCGGGCCTGGGTTGTCTTGCCGCTCCCGTCCGGCCCTTCCAGTGTGATGAATATACCCTTCATGGTCCAATCACCTCAATTGTCTGCAGCAGGCTGTCGCGGGGGCCGCTCACGTTGAGCTTCCGCGCCTGCATCTGACGGCAGTACCGGATCAGGCTGCTGTCGATTTCTTCTCCCGGCATGATGAGCGGGATCCCCGGCGGATAGAAACTGATGCTTTCTCCGCAGATCCTGCCGGCAGCCGCTTCAAAGGGCACGGCCTGACGGCTGGCAAAAAAAGCTTCCCGCGGCAGCATCCGCTGGACCGGCAGGGTCCGGTAGGGCTTAGCCGGTTCCAGCTGCCGTCCGGTCTTTCTCCCGGCCTGGAGCGTGTCCCGGATCACAGCCGAGACAGCGGCAAATTCGTCATTGGCATCCGCATAGGTCACAAGGAAAAGGACATGGTCCTCATCCGCAAGCTCCACGGCAATGCCCGCTGCCCGCAGAAGATCCGCCGCTTCCATTCCCGTAAGGCCGAGAGGGCTTGTCAGGATGGTCACTTTGCCCCCATCGACGGCTCTGACGCCGCCCCTGCCGACAAGTTCATCCTCCAGGACGGGGAGTCCCGGGACGGACCGGAGCGCCCGGCGCAGCACAGCCGCTGCCGCAAGCGATGCCTCAGCCATGGCTCTGCCTTTGGCAGCCAGCTGGGCCCGCGCCGCGTCAAGAGAACCCATCAAAAGGTAATTCGGGCTTGTCGTCGTCACCGTGCTCATGGCTGCTTCCATGCGCTCCGGCCGGATCCGGCGGTAGGAGACCTGCAGCAGGGAACACTGCGTCAGGGCTCCAGTGATCTTATGGGTACTCTGGGCTGCCGCGTCGGCGCCGCATGCCATGGCGCTCGGCGGAAGCGCATCTGAAAACCCCAGATGGGGCCCATGCGCTTCATCCACCAGAAGCAGCGCCCCATGAGCATGGGCGATGCCGGCAATGGCCTCCGTATCAGCTGCCAGGCCGAAATAATTCGGCGTCGTCAGGAACACGGCTTTGATGGATGGATCCCGGTCAAGGGCTTCTTCCACCTGCCGCGGCGTAATCTGCAGTGCCAGGCGCCAGGTATCATCCCAGGCCGGGAGCAGGTAAACCGGCTGCAGCCCTGCCAGGATCAGGCCGCCCAGGACGGATTTATGGCTGTTGCGCGGCACCAGGATCCTGTCGCCGGGACGAAGCGCACCAAGGAGCATGCCATGGATGACACCGCTCGTGCCATTGACGCCGAAAAAGCAGCGGTCCGCTCCGTAGAGCTCTGCCGCCATCGTTTCCGCATCACGGAGACAGCCGGAAGGGTGATGGATATCATCCAGTTCAGCCATCAGCGACACATCTGCTGCCAGAGCCCTGTCACCGAGCAGGTCCTTAAGATCCGGGTCGGCACCGCGGCCGCCTTTGTGCCCCGGTGTATGCATAGGGTATACCCCCGCCCGCCGGTAGGCTTCCATGGCCTGCAGCAGAGGTTTGATTTCCATAGCCTTCCTCCTTCAAGATAGTATTTTATTTTAACATAATTCCCGCAAAATCAGAAGCAGCGGTCCTTTGCTGCAAACTGAAAAGAGAACCCGCAGGCGCAGAAGACTCCTGTCTCACAGGATCTTTCCGCACCACACAGGTTCTGTACCCGCTCAGTGATCTTCGTCCCAGGCGTTGATCAGGACCGGTTCACTTTCCAGGAGCGCCAGCTGCTGCGGCGTCAGATGGCTGCGGTGGATGACCGCTTCATAGACATAGTCCCTGAAATAGGGTTCTGAGCAGACGAAATATCCGCTGCTGCCCACATCTTTCCCCCAGGAATTTTCAATCTTCCAGCGGTCCGGCTTTCCCATCCCGTCAAAGTGGACGCCCGTCAAAAGGACGGCATGCGAGGCAGAACTGCTGTTGTATTCCAGCCGCCGGCCTTTTGGCATCTCTGTGGAAAATCCCCCGAGGAGCGCTTCGTTCCTGACGCTCTGAGGGTCCCAGACACCCTCCTTGCGGGCAATGAAAGCACCGGCATCACAGGCGATCCAGACGGGATCTCCGGCCTGCAGCTGTTTCACGCACAGATCTTCCATGGCTTCCTGCGGCAGGTTGAGCGCCTTCATGTCACGCCCGGCCATATTCTCCACGCCATGGAACTGGATCAGGCGGTTCAGGGGATTCTGCTCCGTCGGTTCATTGATGACGGGAATATAGTCCCGCAGGGACACGCCCACATATTTTTCATAGAATGCCCGCGGCGAGAGGTGACGTTCCTCATGGAACTTTTTATCTTTATCCTGATAGGCAAAATCAAATTCCGTGACCGGTTCGCCAAAAGCGATGCATTCAGCCTTGTAGATTTCCTGCAGCATTTCCTGCTTGCGGGGATAGGGATCCTGCCCGGCAAGGACAAGCTCCCGCAGCTCCCTGGCATCTTTGCGGATGAGGCGGTTGACCGTGGCAAGGAACTGCGCTGTATGGCCGGACTGATACGATTCCGGCTGGACCTGTTTGGGGACCACGCCGTATTTCTCGATGAGGTCCGCCGCCGCGCACCAGTAGCCGCCGTCCGTGATGCCCCAGAGGATGTACTGCATCTGCTGTCCCTTGAGCGGTTCATGGGCGTGTGCGATGACCATTTCCAGGACATTGTTGGCTTTTTCCAGTTTGTCGTAAAAGGACAGGAAATTCTGGGAAAGCTCAAAATCCTCAAGACCGCATTTTTCAGCGACCTTTTCCCGCAGGATGTTGAGCGCTGCAAAGAGCCAGCAGCGGCCGGACTGTTCCTGGGCTGTGATGCCCCGTGTCTTCACTTCCACGGAAAACGCACCCTTGAGCCTGGCGCCTGCCGTGGGCAGATAGGACAGCGCCGTCATATCCGTTTTGGCCAGGGCTGCCTGGAGCGTCCTGGCGGATTCGTCCTGTGCATATGCATGGCGGAACCGGGCAAGCAGTTCCGGAGTCATTTCTTTCATACTGATATCCTTTCTTTCTGGACAGAAAAAACAAATTTTCAATTCATACCGTTTAATTATAATATAGAGAGGGGAAAGGTGCAAAGCTGTCCGTGCAGGAAAACTTTGCACGGGTGCTGTAAAATACCTGTAAAACACCTTGTATTTTTCTGCGCCCTTACTCATAATGGAATCATGATCACGGAGGTGCAGCTATGCGAGATCTTGAAATCATCCGCAGAAAATCGGGTTTCATCAGCGATATGGACGGCGTCATCTACCACGGTTCCACCCTGCTTCCGGGCGTGGCCAGGTTCGTGGAATGGCTCCGGAAAGAAAAGAAGCAGTTCCTGTTCCTGACCAATGCCAGCGACCGGACTCCCCTGGAACTACACGCCAAGCTCCTTGCCATGGGCATCGACATCGATGTCTGCCACTTTTATACAAGTGCCCTGGCGACGGCACAGTTCCTGAAGACCCAGGCCCCGGGCTGCAGTGCCTATGTCATCGGCGCCCACGGGCTGCTGAACGCGCTCTACGACGTGGGGATTCCCTTCAACGACGTCAATCCCGATTATGTCGTCGTGGGAGAAACGACGGGCTACAATTATGAAATGATCATCAAGGCAACGGAGCTCATCAACAAGGGGGCCAAACTGATCGCCACCAACTCCGACCTGACCGGACCGAGCGACCGCGGGATCATCCCCGCCTGCCGTGCTCTGGTGGCTCCCATCGAGCTGGCCACGGACAGGCAGGCCTATTTCATCGGCAAGCCGAATCCTCTCATGATGCGGACGGGGCTGAAGAAACTGGGTGTCCATTCCGAAGACGCCGTCATGATCGGCGACCGCATGGATACGGACATCATTGCCGGCATCGAAAGCGGCCTGGAGACCGTCCTCGTCCTGACCGGCGTCACGACGAAGGAAAACATGAAGCACTTCTCCTACTGTCCTCATTACATCCTGGATGGGATCGGAGAAATCGTACCGGACAACAGGGAATGCCCGCAGAAAAAAGAATAGAAGCTTCCTGTCCGGCCAGTTCTCTGCAGATACAGAAAGGTCCGAGCCCCCTGGTGTACATATCATACGCCAAAGGGCCCGGACCCTTTTTGATACAACCGCTTACGCAGAAAAAACCGGTGGACAGAAACAGAAGATCCGGAGATCCATCCGCTGCGTCCGGCCGCTATTTGATTTGATTCCGTTCCAGCGTCCGGACAGCTGCCTGGTACACGGGCACATCCACATACTTTCCGTCCACATAGAGATGGGCCTTTTCTTCTTCCGGAGCATTTTCATAGGCAGCCACGACCCGTCTGGCAAAATCGATTTCCTTTGCACTGTCACTGTAGACAGCATTGATGATGGGCACATGGCGCAGGTTCGTCAGTCCCCGTCCGGCAAAGCCCAGCTTTTTGTCATCTTCCGTATCCGTGCGGACAAAGGCCTCCACATCAGGATTTTCCCCTTCCGGGCAGAATACAGCCGTATCAAAGGCATCGACGCCGGCTGCCCTGGCATCCATGACGAGCTTCTGCTTGGCATAGACGAGCTGCAGGCTCTTTTCCGTCAGGTCCCGTTTGACTCCCAGGGCCGTCGTCAGATCCACAGCGCCAAGGGTCAGTCCGGTCACACGGCTGCTGCAGGAAGCCAGTTCATAGGCGTTGCGGACGCCCAGAGGGGTCTCGATCATAAGGAACAGTTCCACCGTGTTCCGCGGCTTGTCGTGGGTCAGCTCATACTGTGTAATGATGGCATCCACATCAAGCACATCACGGGGATTTTCGCATTTGGGCAGACGGATGATATCGGGCAGGCAGGGCAGGACTGCCTCCAGATCCCTGCGTCCCCACGGAGAATCAAAGGAATTGATCCGGACTGCCACTTCCTTGCTCCCGAAATCCGTATGACGAAGAGTCTCCACGACCCACGCGCGGGCCTTTTCCTTGGCACCGGCCGGGCATAAGTCTTCCAGTTCAAAAGTAATCACGTCCGCCTCGCTGGCAAGCGCTTCCTGCAATTTCTGATCATCCCCGCCGATAACCCATGCCAGGGATCTGCGTACTTTGCTCATATTCTTCTCCTTCTATCCAGATCATGGAACGGTTCCACTGTATTCCTTCTATTGTAGAAAATGGATTTTGTCCTGTCCAATATGGATTTTGCATAATTTAATAAGGATCGCTTATAATTTTTATTTCAATTCCATTTTTCCATAGGCTGTGCTTATGCAGCTTCCTGCAGAAAGCAGCCGGAAATCCTGCAAAACTAAAAAGCACTTTAAAAATGTTCCTTCTGCAAATAAAATAAGAGAGGCACTGGAAAATTCCAATGCCTCCCGATTTTCTTATATGGCGGAGTGGCAGGGATTTGAACCCTGGCGGGGTGTAACCCCCCTAACGATTTAGCAAACCGTCCTCTTCAGCCACTTGAGTACCACTCCGAAACAACTGACTAGATTACTTTACACGATAATCCCAAAAAAGTCAAGCACTTTGAGGAGAACCCCGGCTCAATCTGCTGACGGAAAGGAGTTCCGCTGTGAAACGCTTTTTTCTGTTCCTCCTGGCAGCCCTCACCCTGCTGTCCGCCTGCCGTCCTGACCTGCCGCAGCCTTCTGGGCCGGACCCGGAAGCCGGCACGGAGGCCCGTTCCTTCAGGGCGGGACAGGGTGAGGCCCTGTGTGATTTTGGCAGCCGCACCATTTCACTTTATTACGTAAAACCGGAAGGCTGGACACCGGACCGGCCACTTCTCCTTTATTTCCACGGAAAAGGGCGCCGGGCCGAAGCCATCTGTACAGCTCTCCGGGAAAGCGCGGAGAAGGCAAAGGTCTTTCTCGTCTGCCCGCTTTTCCCAGAAACAGCTTTCCCTGAATACGCATCAGGCAATATGCTCGGCCATGACGGGAATGGAAAAAGAGTGCTGCAGCCCCGGGAAAAATGGATGTTCACCGCTCTCACCCGATTTGCGGCAGAACTGAAACAGCGCACCGGTGCCGCAGGCCCCTTTGTGGTGCTGGGGCATTCCGCGGGCAGCCAGCTGCTGCACCGCTATGTCCTTTTTGGCGATACCCGGATCTTCAGCTCGATCTACTGTGCCAATGCGGGCTGGTATACCCTGCCGGAAGCAGATATCCCCTTCCCTTACGGCCTCAAAGGGCTGCCGCCCGGGACATGTTCCCTCGAAACTGCCTTTTTACGGCCTGTTACACTCCTCGTCGGAGAAAATGACACAAAGACCAGTTTCGGTCTCCGGATGACACCCCGCGCCGCCGCGCAGGGCAAAAACCGTCTCGAACGGGGCCGGAATTTCTTTGCCTCCGCAGAACGTGCCGCCCGCAGGCAGGGGATCACCCTGCGCTGGACCCTGGAGACCGTCCCGGATACAGGTCATGACAGCGTAAAGATCGGCAAATATGTGCTGGAAAAGATGATACCGTGAAAGATCATGCGGAAATACAGCAGCCGGGATTTGACCGGCAGGATCAGCGAATCCATCCGGCATGGCTTTCCCCGGTCCGTCAGTCCTGCATGGCTGCCCGGAACACTTCCTTTACATGATCCCGGATGATTTCATACGTATCGTCCGGAGATGCTTCGTACAGTTTTTTGCCATCCACAAAGAAAGTCGGCACATAATAATAGGAATCCCCATAGACCGCAGCCTTATCAGGTTCCGCTGCTTCGTCAATGGCTTCGAAAGGGACCTGCCTGCAGGCCGGATCCTCTTCCTTCAGTTCAGCCATGGCCCTGCGCGCATTGGCGCAGTAGGGACAGGTCGCTAAATAGATGAATGTAATTTTTTTCATATCCTTTTCCTCCTTACCAGGCGGCCACCATGCCGTCAGCCCGGGGTTCCGTGGCTCCGGCAAGGACGCCTTCCCGATTCCTCAAGATCATCTGACCGCGGCCAAAACCGGTGGCATCCGGGTTGACCGTCACTTCATGCCCGCGGCGGCGCAGGCTGTCCGCCACAGATTTTCCGAAACCGGGTTCCAGTTCGATCTTCCTGCCGCCCAGCCACTGCCACCGCGGCGCGTCCAGGGCCTCCTGCGGATTGAGGCCGTAATCGATCAGATTCATCAGGACCTGTACATGGCCCTGGGGCTGCATGAAGCCGCCCATGACGCCGAAAGGCCCTACGGGGGCCCCGTCCTTCAGCAGGAAACCGGGAATGATGGTATGATACGGTTTCTTGCCGGGCCTGAGGACGTTCGCCGCAGTTTCATCCAGGCGGAAGCTGCAGCCCCGGTCATTCAGGGAAATGCCGTATCCGGGAATGACGATGCCGCTGCCAAAGCCTTTGAAGTTGCTCTGGATGAAGGAAACCATATTTCCTTCTCCATCGGCCGCGCAAAGATATACCGTGCCGCCGCAGTCCGGATCGATGGGTTTTGGCAGCAGCGCAGCTTCTCCGATTTCTGCCGCCCGGCCTGCCGCATACGCATCGCTCAGCAGATGCGCGACGGGCATCTTCATGGCTCTGGGATCGGTGATGTACTCCTGTCCGTCCACAAAAGCGAGCTTCATCGCCTCGAGCTGCCGGTGGACGGTCTGCTCCGCATCACGGTCCGCCAGTCTGCCCAGTTTCTGCAGGATATTGAGAGCCATCAGCGCCACGATGCCGTGGCCATTGGGCGGCAGCTCGCAGACATCATAGCCATGGTACCGCAGCTGCACCGGCGTCACCCATTCTGCCCGGTAGGCAGCAAGGTCTACTTCGCGCAGGGCTCCGCCCGTCCTGCGTGAAAATGTATCGATCGCAGCCGCGATTTCCCCGCGGTAGAAGCTTTCGCAGCCGGTCGCAGCCAGCTTGCGCAGCGCTGCGGCATGGTCCGGCAGGCGGACAACCGCTCCCGGCCGGGGGGCACCGGACTGCAGGAAAGTCTCAAAGAACGGCTGGAAAGCAGGTTCATCCCGGTACGGTTCAAAAGTCTCCTCCGCCCGCTGCCAGAGGAGGCTCGTCACGGGCTGGACCGCATACCCGTCTTCCGCATAGGCGATGGCCGGCTCGAACAGTTCGGCAAAGGGCAGCCGTCCAAACCGCCGATGCAGCTCCGCCCAGGCCGAAGGCGCCCCGGGAACTGTCACAGGAAGCCAGCCCCGGTCCGGCATCTTCGTGCATCCCGTCTTTCTGACGGCCTCCACCGATAATGCCCGCGGTGCATATCCACTGCCGTTCAGACCATAAAGGGATTTTGTCCCGGCATCCCACAGGATGGCAAAGGCGTCGCTGCCAAGGCCGTTGCTGGTCGGTTCCAGGACTGTCATAGAGACGGCCGCCGCCAGGATGGCATCGACAGCATTGCCGCCCCGTTTGAGCATGTCGAGGCCCGCAAGCACTGCCAGAGGCTGGGACGTGCAGACCATGCCGCGGCGGCCGTACACGACACTGCGGCGGGATGGATACCGGTAACTCAGTGCATCAAAATCCATACCTTATTCCTTTCTGCGCCTGCCAAAACCCTGCAGCCGTCGGTTCCTGCCGCCCGCTGCCGATTTTCCGGCGCCATCCGTTGTTTTTCCTTTATTGTACAATACACAGGCCCGCATTGCACCTGTAAAATCAAAACCGGAGATGCTGTGTCTGCAGGAACCCGCTCCCCCGCCTGCAGCCTTGCGCCATTTCTTGACAAGGGGTGGAAGTTCCTATATACTTTAGCTGTTGCACGGAGAGGTGGCCGAGCGGTTTAAGGCACCAGTCTTGAAAACTGGCGATCCTGAAAGGGACCGTGGGTTCGAATCCCACCCTCTCCGCCATTTGTTTTATCGCTGCGATATGATACGGATAACAGCCTGCAAACTCGATTCCACGAGTTTTGCAGGCTGTTTTATATATTGCCCTGCTTTTTCCCTGCTCATTCCAGTTCAAATGCACCGGTATACAGCTGCCAGTACATGCCGTGCCGCGCCAGAAGCTCTTCGTGAGTACCCCGCTCCCGGATCTTTCCGTGCTCCAGCACCAGGATCTGATCCGCGTTCCGGACAGTGGAGAGCCGGTGAGCAATGACGAACACCGTCCGTCCCTCCATCAGGGCATCCATCCCCCGCTGGACGATCCGTTCCGTCCGCGTGTCGATGCTGGAAGTGGCTTCGTCCATGATCATGACCGGCGGATCGGCCACCGCTGCCCTGGCAATGGCAAGCAGCTGGCACTGGCCCTGGCTGAGGCCGGCTCCGGCCCCCTTCAGAACCGTATCATATCCCTGGGGCAGGTGCCGGATAAAGCTGTCCGCCCCGACCCGTACGGCCGCCGCCACACATTCTTCAGCGGAAGCATCCAGCCGTCCGTAGCGGATATTGTTCAGCACCGTGTCCGTAAACAGCACCGTATCCTGGAACACCATGCCAAGGGAGCGCCGGAGTGCTCCTTTCCGGATCTGTTCCAGCGGGATCCCGTCATAGGTGATGGTCCCGGCAGAAACGTCATAGAACCGGGTCAGCAGGTTGGCAATGGTGGTCTTTCCGGCTCCTGTCGCTCCCACCAGAGCGATTTTCTGACCCGGCAGGGCATCCAGGGAAATATCCCGGAGAATGGGCTTATCCTGTACATAGCTGAAATCTACATGCCGGAAATGGACTTCTCCCCGCAGAGGCCGCAGTTCCTCCCGGCCGTCCCGCTCCGGGACCACCCAGGCCCAGTGCCGGATACCGCTGCCTTCCTCCAGAGGCCGCAGCTCCACCGTACCTCCGTCCTGCTCCGGCTGCTCGTCCAGGAGCCCGAAGATCCGCTCCGCCCCGGCCATGCCCATGACAATGGCATTGATCTGGGGAGAGATCATCTGGATATTGGCAGCAAACTGCCGGCTCATGCCCAGAAAGGGAACGATCACCGCCAGGCTGAAGGGCAGCCCGGAAAGGGACAGGTTCGGCACTTGTTTTTCCAGGAACAGACCCCCGCAGGCCGCCACTATGATATAGATCAGATAGCTGACATTGTTCAGGATGGGCATCAGGGTATTGGAGTACTGGTTGGCTCTGCAGGAAGCTTCGTACAGTTCCTGGTTCACCCGGTCGAACTCCCGCCGGGCCGCGGCCTCACGGTTGAACACTTTGATGACCTTGCCCCCGTTGATGCTCTCTTCCATAAAGCCTTCGCAGTCCGCCAGGGTATGCTGCTGTTTCATGAAATACCGGGCGCTGCGCCCTCCCACTTTGCGGGTGATCACCACGGACCACAGGGAGCCGCCCACTACGACAAGGCTCATCCACAGACTGTAGTAGAGCATGATGCACAGGAGCACCGCAAGGGACACTGCCGTGACACACAGCTGGGGGAAGGCCTGTGAGATCAGCTGTCTGAGCGCTTCCACGTCATTGGTGTAATAGCTCATCAGATCTCCCCGCTGATGTCTGTCGAAATATCCCAGGGGCAGCGTTTCCATATGGGTAAAGAGTTTTTCCCGGAATCTGGCGAGGCTCCCCTGGTTGAACACGGCGAGCAGCTGGTTGTATGTAACATTGGCTGCCAGGGAAACGACGTACAAAAGAGCCAGGATCTTTACCAGATGCAGGATTTCCGGCTGGACGGCAGCCCAGGGAAGATGCTGCGTCCAGGCTTTTTCCAGGGCAGCCACCACCTTCTGCATGAAGACTGCCGGCAGGGACAGGATCCCGGCGTTGACGAAGATCAGGCCCAGGATGGAGGGCAGCAGCCGGGGATAGAAGCCCCACAGTGTCCGGAGGAGCCGCCAGGCCATTTTCCCGCTGAAGATCTTTTCTCTGTCAGCCATGGCAGATCCCCTCCTTTCCATTTTCCGGGAGCAGATTCTGGGACCGGGCCATTTCCTGATAGATGGCATTGGTCCGGAGCAGTTCCTGATGCGTCCCCAGACCGTCGATCCTGCCTTTGTCAAGTACCAGGATCCGGTCCGCCTGCTGCACCGAGGAAAGGCGCTGGGCAATGATCAGTGTGGTGGTGCCGGGAAGCGCCTGCCGCAGTGCCTCCCGGATGGCCCGGTCCGTCCGCGTATCCACGGCCGAAGTGCTGTCATCAAGGATCAGGATCCGGGGGTGCTTCAGCAGAGCCCGGGCGATGCACAGCCGCTGCTTCTGTCCTCCGGACAGGTTGGTCCCACCCTGCTCGATCCAGGTGTCATACCCCTGGGGCAGCTTCGCGATGAATTCATCCGCACCGGCCCACTGACAGGCTTCTTTCAGTTCCGCCTGAGTGGCCCGGGGATTCCCCCAGCGGAGATTGTCCGCCACCGTACCGGAAAACAGCAGGTTCTTCTGGAGCACCATGGCCACTTGTTCCCTCAGGACCTGCAGGCTGTACCGACGCACATCCACGCCTCCCACCCGGACGGATCCTGTCGTCACATCATAGAGCCGGGGGATCAGCTGGACCAGGGAGGATTTGCCGCTCCCGGTGCCGCCCACAATGCCCAGCACCTCTCCGCTCCGGAGAGAAAGGGAAATGTCCTGGAGCACCGGTTCCCCCGTACTGCCCTCGTACTGGAAGAAAACCCGGTCGAACTCCACGGAGCCGTCCCGGACTGTCCGTTCCGGTTCTTTCGGAGAGGTCAGGGTACTTTTCTCCTCCAGCACTTCCCGGACCCGCTGGACGGATTCTTCCGTAAAGGTCAGCATCACCATGATCATGGACAGCATCATCAGGGACCCCAGGATCTGGAAACTGTAGGTGAGCAGCGTGGAGAACTGGCCGATGTCGAGCAGCCTGCCCCCGCTCACGATGATGAGCCTCGATCCCTCTGTCAGCAGAAAGATCATGATCCCGTAGATGCAGATCTGCATCAGCGGGTTGTTCAGAGCCACGTACCGTTCCCCTTTGGTGAAGATCTGCCGGACCTTCCGGGACGTTTCATCAAATTTTCCGATTTCCGTTTCTTCCCGGACGAAGGATTTCACTACACGGATGCCCTTGATATTTTCTTCCACTTTGCCATTCAGAGCGTCGTACTGGGGAAACCCCTGCCGGAACAGGTCCACGGACAGCCGGGCGATTTTGTACAGTCCCCACCCCAGGATGGGGAGCACCACCAGAAAGCACAGTGCCATGCGGCCGCCCATGTACCAGGCCATGAAAAAAGAGGCCAGCAGGTTGAAGGGAGCCCGAAAGGCAGTGCGGACCAGCATCATGAAGGCCATCTGGATGTTCTGGATATCTGTGGTAAGCCGGGTCACCAGAGAAGCAGAGGAAAAGCGGTCGATATTCCCGAAAGAGAATTTCTGGATCTGATAGAACACATCCTGGCGCAGATTCCGGGCAAAACCGCAGGAAGCCCGGGCACAGGTGTACCCGGCCACATAGCCGCAAAGCAGGGCGCACAGCGCCATGAGAAGCAGGATCCAGGCATAGTGGAGGATCCGGTCCAGCCCGCAGCCGTCTTTCACCTCGTTGACCAGCAGAGCGATTTCCCAGGGGATCAGGGCCTCGAATACCACTTCCCCCATAACGACAAGGGGCGTCAGGATGGCATCTTTCCGGAATTCCCGGAGGGACCGGAGCATCATCAGCCATGATTCCCGATGCGAATGACCGTTCCGGGTCTCTTTTTGCTGTTTTACCTTTTCCATAGATTTCTCCTCTGCTTTCGTCAGTCCAAACTATGGTATAGCTTACCACACCATTTCAGAAAAAAGCATGAATTTTTGATTTTGAATCATCAAAAATGGTCCGTGCCCCCTGCCCGATCCTGTCCGCAGGATTCCCTTCCCCTGAAGGAGAATGCTTTTTCCTGGCCGGATCGGGACATCCATGTCTGAAGGACCAGCCCCGGCAGCAGAAAAATTCACCTCCATGGCGGCACTCCTTCCCGCGTCCCGACCTCTGCCCGAACCTCGTTTTCTCAGGCAGAGGAAAGGCCCCGGGACAGAAACTGTCCCGGGGCCTTATCCCTTGAAAGCTGAAAGCACCGTGACCTGCTCTTTCAGCTTTATTCTTTATTCTTTTTCCTGTGCACCCTGCGCCACGCCGCGCAGCTCTTTCAGCTCCAGCCCCACATAGCTGACATCATCGTACTGATCCGCGATCAAATCGCAGATGACACGGGGTTTCTGCCGGGAGTCCATGTTGTCGGTGATATCAAGGACCTGGTTTTCCGGCATCCATTTCCCATCCACAGCCACGGCATCAAGAAGCAGCGCGGTGAACACGATACTGCCCTCGTTTTCGCCATCTCCCGCTTCATAAGCTGCCTGCTCCAGCGGCTCCGCCTCCGGATCGAGCTGTCTGCGGACAGCATTCATTCCCTTCACTGCCGCATCGATTTTTTCCATAAAAGGCCGGGCTGCTTCCGGTGACATCCGGAATTTATAAAGATCCGGTCCCTGACAGTAATTCACATACATGTAATCCGCCATTTCCGCCGTACCAAAATCCACATTTTCCACCAGGCTGAAGCTCATGATTTTCTGCCTCCTCTGCAGCCGACCCCGCTTTTGCGGGACACAAGGGATGAGAGCCGGAAAGACCGCTCTGCGGTGCCGGGAATCGGTTTGCCGGAAGCTCGTCCTCACTCCGGCATTTCCCTGCCCGCAATTCAATTGTAGCAGAAAATGTGGGAAAAATGGCGGACAGGATGAACCTGCCCGTCAGGCCGGCTTTGCAATGTCTCCTTACAGGGTCCTTACCGCAGCGGCTGCCAGCAGGCAGCGTACAAACAGCGACTCCACCCGGGCATATTCCTTCGCGGTATGGGAGCCTTCCCCCAGGACGCCCATGCCGCACAGGACGGGAATCCCTGCTGCAGAAGGGATCCCCGCATCGGACAGGCCTCCGACCTGGATGCCTTCCATTTTTCCCAGGCCCAGACGTTCTCCCACTTTCGACGTATATTCGAAAAGAGACCGGACCGCGTCCGTTGTCTCCATGCACTGCATGACCCGGCTCATATCCAGTTCTGCGGAAGTCCCTTCCACTGCTGCGTTTGCCGTCACCTGCCGCAGGAGAGCATGGATCTCTTCTCCGATGGCCGCATTCCGGTACCGGATGCCGATGCGGATCCTGCAGTAATCGGGGATGGTATTTTCCCCGATGCCGCCCTGGATGGCTCCGCAGTTGATCAGTTTGCCGCGGGGAATATCATTGGCTGCCTCCAGGGCCAGGATCTTATGAGCTGCTTCGAGCACCGCCGAGCGTCCCTTCTCCGGCTCGCTCCCGGAATGAGCCGCCACTCCGTGGACCGTGATGGACACCGGGCCGCCTCCGTAGCGTCCAATAATGATCTGATTGGGTGCAGGGTGTGGTTCGAAGTTGAATACTGCCGCTACCCCTGCCATCTCCCGGGCGATCAGCGGCTTGGCATTGGAGCGCATATGCAGCGTTTCCTCGTCCGGGACTGCCAGGAACCGGACAGGCCGTTTCTTCCAGCCAATGGACTGGAGCGCTTTCAGGGCATACAGCCCGATGACGAGACCGCCCTTCATGTCCAGCACGCCGGGCCCGTGCGCACAGCCTTCCGCATCCACCCGGAAAGGGTTCCGTGCCGCTTCTCCTGCCGGAAAGACCGTATCCATATGGCCCATGAACACCACCGGTGCGCCCGGAGCCTCCCGGTTCCATTCCCCTACGACGAGCCGGCCGGCTCCCTCCACGCTGACCGGGCGCACAGCAGCGCCGGCCTCTTCCAGTTCCCGGCTGAGGATGGCTCCCACCCGGTCGACCCCTTCTGTCTGTTCGGGACCGCTTTCGGTATTGACGATTTCCTTCCACAAATCCAGCATCTCCCGCCGATGGCCGTCGATGAACTGTTTCAATGCTTCGTCCGCAGCTTCCATTCCATCCGTCTCCTTTTACAAGATATTCACGACAAACCCGGCCAGGATCACCGAAGTGATAGTCACTGTCACGAAACCGGCCACCAGCATCTTGGGCAGCAGGAAATTCAGCAGTGCCTGCTTCTGTTCCGGTGTTTCTCCCATCGCTTCCGATACTTCCTGGGAAACCAGCATCGTCGTAGGAAATCCGAAAGTGCAGGTAATACCCAGGGCGATCGCCAGCAGGAAGGGCAGCTTCAGCATCCTGCTGCAAAGCAGGGCGGCCACACTCAGCCCGGCCACGCCCAGTACGGCCGACCACACGAGCGGCGGCAGCACTGAGATCACCTGCTCCGGCGTGGTCGATCCCAGATTGGCAAAAATCACAATGGTTACAAAGAAAATGATCAGGCCGCTGGACTGGGTCCTGGCCAGGATCCCCTTATCCAGGAAGCCCAGCGCAAAGAACAAAGTCCCCAGCACAAGGCACATCACCAGATAATGGATATGGCCTCCGGTCATTCTGGAGGCATAATAAGCGAGCGTTGCCACAAGTCCCAGTTTGGCCAGATAAATGGAAGGTTTGTCAAACGCGGCCGGCAGGGACAGCGGCTTTTTCCGGACCGTTTTGACCGTTTCTTCCTCTTTCCGGCAGTAGAGACGCACAAACTGCTCATCCTGCCTCAGTTTCCGGGACAGACGGCGCAGGGCCATGGAGGCCACAGGGATCCCGAATAATTTCTGTGTCACCAGGAGTACCAGGCAGAAAGTCCCTACATATTCCAGGCCTTTTTCCTTTGCCGCAGCCAGCATGATCAATGTAGCCGCATTCCCTCCGGCAAAAATCGGGGACCCCGCGATGGCCAGTTTGGCATCCATCACCAGGCCGCCCAGAAGGATGATGGCCGCTACGGCAAAGACCACGCACAGCACGGAGGCAGCGACGACCTTCCATTCCTGCTTCAGCTCCGCGAAATCGATGGTGGTCCCCATGGAAACGATCAGCATCCCCACCACTGCCATGCCGATGCCCAGTACCTGAGCATCTTTAATAATGGTTTTCGAAAGCAGCCCCGACCAAAAACCGGCCAGCAGGATCACGGAAATCCCGAGGACCGTGGATAAAACAGCCCGGGTCCTCCTGGCAATCAGCTCGCTGACTGCATAGATACAAAGCAAAACCGTCAGTGAAACAATACTCCCCATACATCTACCTCATTTCTTTCCTTCTGGACCGGATGGATCCGGAAGGCGTGAATATGAGCCTATTGTAGCGCATTCCCACAGGAAGTGGCAAGGAACCCAACAGCGGCGGAAAAGCAGGACATCCCCGCCGGCATGGCCGCACAGGACATCTGCAGACCTGCTGTGCAGCCCCGGTCAGGGAAAGAGCGGCATCTGCCTTTTGCAGGGGATAAATAAAAAAAGAACCCGTGAAGTTCAGTTCACAGGTTCTCTGATCCGTATGCCGGACTTCCGGCAGAAAAAATCTGTTCACTCAGAATTTATAGCCCTGGGAGTATCGTCCCCGGTAATAATAGGGATAAATGGTAATGTCATAGTGGGCATTGTCCAGTTCATGGACAATCTTGTGCTTGAACGGCGCCAGGGCCAGATGGAGCACCTTGAAGGGCTTGGACCCCCACATGGCTCCCTCATCGGAGATATCCACCTTGTATCCGTTCTCATGGGAGTAGGTGCCGCGGGCATGATACCCCCGCTCTGCCCCACCGGTGATGACAAAGGTGACGCGGTTTTTCCGGGCCACATCATTCAGATAATCCAGGAAGGCAATCGTCGAAGGCTTGAAATGGACCGTATCCGTCGTCCTGTTGTGTACCCAGGGAGTATCCATTCCTTCCGTGCTGCTCCACTTCCTGAGATTGCTTTTGCCGAAATCCCGCCGCCAGGCATAGGCATCCTTCGTAGAAATCGGTGCGTACTGCAGGGGCACTTCCTTTTTTCTCACGGCAGGGATCTTATATCCAGAAGCCGGAAACGCAGCATATGCGCGTACTTTGGAAGCAGCAGGCACAATACGCCTGGCTGCAGCAGAAGCAGAAACGGTAACAGTCAGTGAAGACAACACAACAGCAGTAAGTACGACTTTATCCATGCGATCCAGCACATCTCCCCACATTTTAAAATTTCAGGCTATTAAGAATCTCTTCTATTTTATGCGGATTGGGAAAAGATTTCAAGAAAGCAGGCCATCCGCAATTGTCAAGGGGTCGCAGGAATTTTCAGAATTTTTACGGAAACTTTACAGGAAACAGCACGCTCTGCGGCAGTCTTTTTCCCTGCCGGCTTCTGCAGCGGCAAAAAAAGAGAGAGCATCCGCCGTACACTGTACGGACTTCCTGCTCTCTCCTGTCCTGTCTTTTCCGGCAGGAACCCGATACCGCAGCTTCATCCCCGCTGGCAGAGAGGATCAGAAATGATATCCGACATAGACGCGGCCGCTGATCCCGCCATGTTCTCCCGCATAGCCCGTGAGAGTCAAATCGATGTCCCAGGGATTTTCCTTCGTCGCTTCCCGTTTCCATCCGATTTCGGCCATGACACTGCTCCCGCCGATATCCGTTTCTTCGATCGGTGCACGGAGCAGGCTGCTCCCAAAGGGCGTGGACACGCTGCCTCTGCCTTTTCCGTCGAACTCATAATCCCAGGCAAGACCCGCATAGAAATCATCCAGTTTTTTCCGGTGATTGAACCGGGCCCCAATGCGCATGATATCGCTGTCCATGCTGTCCAGACGGTACCTGACTCCATCGGCCGTGAAAGCATCGCTGCCCATATGGGTATGGTAATATTTGCCGTATACATCCACATCGTTCGCTGCCCGCCGCGTGCCGCCCCGGCTGATGCTTTCCGTGCGGTCGGACAGGGCAAAGATATGGCCGAATCCAATATGGCCCGCCCAGTAGTTCGTATCTGCCTCATAGCCATGGGCGATGCCCTGTCTGTCATGCAGCACTTCACTGGCGCTGTTCCGGATGCGGCCCATCCGGAAGGACCCTTCCACGTAGGTATCGTTCTCCGCCGTGTATCTGGCCATGGCCCCGGCTCCGCTGTAGTGCACGCTGCCGCTGCCGTCAAAGGCGCTGCCCCGGCCGTCCACATCATAATTGCCTTCTCCATATTCATAGAAAATGGCATACCCCAGGTCACCGGCGGACAGTTTCCGGTCATTGGCCACGCCGAAAAGCCCGTTCCACGTGCGCGTCACTGCCTCGCTCCCCGTATCATACCGGTCCCGGCCTCCCTCCAGGATGCCAAAAGTGTACACACCGGGTTCCGCCGTGCGGAACCCCTGGAGCACCCCGTCAAGGCGGTTCCTGCCCGAAGTGAGAGCTGCCATCGCCGCGGTCTTGGAAATGAGGGCATTGTGCGTTTCATCCGTCGCTTTGACTGCCGGCTTCACAGGCTGATCCGGTGTATCGGGCGTATCCGGCTTTGCGGTTACATCCAGCTTGTACATGACATTGCCGTTTTCCGCAAGATAGGCCTCGCCCGTACCCGTAAGAGCATTGCCCACATTCCAGGATCCCTTCCGGCTCGTCAGATTGGCTGCGGCAAGGGTGGTGTTCCCGTTTGTATCAAGAAGCGTCATGGAGTAGTCTCCGGCCTCAGGGATTGCAGCCAGGGATGATGCCGTGACGGAAACAGAAAAACTGCAAAGCATTGGATTCCTCCAGTACTTTGCAGCATCTTAACGCGGACACGCAAATGCGGTCATGACCCGTTCCGCTCTCTATGATATTGTTACAGCGCTCCGCTCTGCTCTTTCGTGGCTTACAGTTTCATATCGCCTTCCCGGACCCAGCCCAGACGGCTGCAGCCGGCATTGATCAGCGGCGACAGCACGGCGGGGATGATGAAAGAAATGAGCAGCAGCCCCAGCCAGTCATAGGATGTGATGGCCGCTTTCGTCCCGGCGGCCACGTCGGCGACCCAGCCGGTAAAGACACCGATCTGCCCCACGAGACCGCAGGTCCCCATTCCGGACGATACGGCCGCGCCGTCCATCCGCAGCTGGAACACACAGGTTGCCAGCGGGCCCGTCACGGCAGAAGCAAGGATCGGGCCGATCCAGATGCGCGGATTCCTGATGATATTCGGCATCTGCAGCATCGATGTGCCAAGCCCCTGCGACAGCAGGCCGCCCATGCCGTTTTCCCGGTAGGACTGCACGGCAAAACCGATCATCTGGGCGGAGCAGCCTGCCACCGCGGCACCTCCGGCAAGTCCGGTCAGGCTCAGGGCCGCGCAGATGGCTGCGGAAGAAATCGGAAGAGTCAGGGCGATGCCGACGAGGACCGATACAAGGATGCCCATCAGGAAGGGCTGCAGTTCCGTGGCCCACATGATCAGTGCGCCCGTCTTCATGGCAAGTGCTCCCAGGGGCGGAGCCCACAGGGCCGCCAGCGCGACGCCCACACCGATTGTCACAAGCGGCGTCACAAGGATATCCACTTTTGTCTCACCTGCCACGATTTTGCCGATCTCACTCGTCACGATTGCCACAAACAGCACAGCAAGCGGACCGCCCGCCCCGCCCAGGGCATTTGTGGCAAAGCCGACTGTCAGGAGGGAGAAGACCACCATCGGAGGGCAGTGCAGCGCGCGCCCGATGGCACCGGCCATGGCAGGGCCGCTCATGGCCATGGCGAGGCCGCCGACTGTATAACTTTTGCCGCCGACCACAGCGACCACGTTCTTCAGTACGCCGATATCAAAGAGCATCCCTATCGTATTGATGATCGTGCCTATCAGCAGGGAGCAGAACAATCCCTGTGCCATCGCACCCAGTGCATCGATCAGATACCGTTTGGCTGAAATTTCCACATCTTTTTTCTTTAAAAATGACCGTATCGATTCCATCGAAAGGCCTCCTTCTGCTGGATCGTGCCGCCATGTGAATGCTAATATAAAAGTGAGCCATTTAAGATCTAAATGCTCATGAAAAAGTGAGCCACTCTGAAACAAGTTCCCCTATACTAGAGTCAGTAATTTGATTCTAAGGGGATTGATGTTAGGAT
>Ga0256406_1000714_pt1 | contig 58754 bp, 45 predicted proteins | sample RumenRJG_03DNA_FD_185986 | JGI IMG/M metagenome (GOLD analysis project Ga0256406, IMG submission 185986) | Bovine rumen microbial communities from Lethbridge, Alberta, Canada - RJG_03 | ecosystem: Host-associated > Mammals > Digestive system > Stomach > Rumen | place: Canada: Alberta | collected... | reverse complement strand
CCTGTGCCCTGGTGCCCGGCGGGGCGCTATCTTGCGGGGCGGGAGCCCTTCACCTTCGACACCGCTTTCCAGACGGGGCTGTACTATGTGCAAGACGCCTCGTCGATGTTTATAGCCCACGTCATCGGCTCGCTCGTCGACGGGCCGGTGCGCTACCTCGACCTGTGTGCCGCGCCCGGGGGAAAGACCACCGCGGCAATCCAGGCTCTGCCGCCAGGTTCGACCGTGGTGGCCAACGAGGTGATGCCTCAACGGGCTCGCGTGCTGTGCGAGAACGTGACCAAGTGGGGCAGCCCGCGCTGCTTTGTGACCAGCAACCCTGCCAGCGACTTCAAGCAACTCAGGCACTACTTCGACGTGGTGGCCGTCGACGCCCCGTGCAGCGGCGAGGGCATGATGCGCAAGGAGGCCGAGGCTGTGGCCCAGTGGAGCCCGGCGCTGGTGCGCCAGTGCGCCGCCTTGCAGCGCAGCATCGTCGACGATGCCTGGCACGCCCTCAAGCCAGGCGGACTGCTGATATACAGCACGTGCACCTACAACAGCGAGGAAAACGAGCAAGTGGTGCAGCACCTCATCGACACCTGCCAGGCCACCACGGTCGAGGTGCCGGTCGAGGCTGGCTGGAAGGTGCACCCCGGCATAGGCACCAGCGCCCATTGCTACCGCTTCATGCCCCACCTCACCCGCGGCGAGGGTCTATTCATGGCCGTGCTGCGCAAGCCCGAGGGCAAGGCAAGACCGCCCAAGATGAAAGCCGTCAAGGCCCGTGGCAACACCGCCTGGCCACGCGGCACCGAGCACTGGCTCGACTGCGCCAGCGACTACAGCCTGGCCATGCGCGGCGACACCATCGTAGCCATCCCGCACGACCTTGAGCCCTGCGCGGCCCTGCTGCACGGGGCCCTGCACGTGTTGCACGAGGGCATCACGCTGGGCACGGTCAAGGGCAAGAACTGCGTGCCCAGCCAAGCGCTGGCCCTGTCGACAGCGCTCAATCCCGAGGCCTTTGCCCGCTGCGAGGTCGACTATGCCACAGCCATGGCCTACATGCGCGGCGAGACCGTCGTGGTCGATGCTCCTCGGGGCTATGTGCTGCTCACCCACCACGGCAGTCCCATAGGCTTTGCCAACAACCTGGGCAGCCGTGCCAACAACCTATATCCTAAGCCGTGGCGCATCTTGAGCACCCACATTCCGGCGCAGGAGCCAGCGGTGGTGACCGCAGGCTCCTGTGTGCACGGTGAGGGGTGAGATGCCCCCGCCCACACGAGAAGAAAAAGCAAGTCTCCAGGCCTCGACCACAACAAGCGTGGCGTGCCTGGAGACTTGTTTGTCGATATAGCGCTGTGCGTCAGTTGCCGAGCACCATGTTGATGAGCGTGGTCACGTCGCTCACGTCGACACTGCCGTTGGCGTTCAGGTCGCTCAGCGGCGCATAGAGCGGAGTGGCGCCCAGCACCATGTTGGTAAGTGCCGAGACATCGCTCACATTGGTCACGCCGTCGAGATTCACATCGCCGTCGACCGGGAAATAGGAGAAAGTGATGTCGTCGATGTAGCAAGGCAGCGACTTGCTGCCGCCCGACTGCAGGATGCGGTACTGCACGGGGCCGGTGAGGGTCACGTTCCACTGCGCTTTGAGGCTCGACTTGGCAGGCACTGCGATGTCGGAGCCGGCATACTCCTTCCAGTCGGCAGCCGAGTCGCCGGGCACGAGATAGTAGAGCTTGAATGTGGCAGCCGAGTTGGACGTGTTGTAGACGGTGGCCTCGATCTGGAAGGGGTCGAAGGCGAGAGGCTCGGCCATCGACACCGCGCCGGGCATCTTCATAGCCACGGCGTGCTCGCCGTTGCGCACGGCCTCGCTGGCCGGGGCGGCCACACCAGCGCGCGTGAAGCTCCAGGTGGTGAAGTTGCCCTGCACGCCGCTGGCCGTTGTAGCGCTGGTCGCAGGCATGGCCTCAAAATCCTCGACAATCTTCTTGATCGAGCCATCGGCCTTGACGTCGAAGGAGATGATGCCCTCCTGCTCGGCGATGTTGTCGAGCAGCATCTGGCTCATCGAGTTGCCCCAGGTGCGCAGGTTGGGCTGTGTGGTGTTGGTGAGCTTGGTCACGCCAGCCGTGCCCGGGAAGGGGTCGCTGGCACTGCCGCCCTTGGCATTGCCGGCCCGCAGCACCACATAGTAGTTGTGGCTGGGGTTGCAGTTCACCATGTTGCTCGCCCACACGCCAAGGTCGCTCATGTCGACGCGCGACACAAGCATGCCGTGGCCAGGCAGATAGCTGTCCCACTTGGTGCGCTGTCGGTTTTCGAGATAGAAGGTGGTGGTGGGCTCCTGCGTGGTCAAGACGTAGCCATGGTTGGTAGCATTGAGCGCGCCCATGGTGTAGTGCTTGCCGGCCTGCAACGTGTCGGGGGTGGCAAAGCCCAGCACAGTGCGCTCAAAGAGCGAGTAGCCCACCGGGTTGCGGCCATAGTTGTTGTAGCTGCCGCCAGCCATCACCTCCCAGGCGCCCGGGTGGTCGCTTTGGCCTCCGCTCTCGCCATAGTCGGTGTCGTAGAGGTCTTCAAGACCCAGCACGTGGCTGAACTCGTGGCATATCGTGCCTATGCCGTCGTGCTTGTTGCGACCCTGGCTTTCCCAGCCGTAGTACTCACCCGAGCTGGCGTAGCGGCCCAGGTAGACGCCGTCGTAGGCTTGCGAGCTGTAGTAGGACAGCGACGACATGTGGGGCCACAGGTAGCTGCTGTTGTTGCCGCTGTAGTTGGAGGTGTACCCTGCCACAATGAAGTAGATCATGTCGACCGTGCCGTCGCCGTCGGTGTCGTACTTGCTGAAGTCGACCGCGCCGTCGAGCTTATTGATGGCCGAAAGGAAAATACTGGCGTAATTCTCGTGACCATCGGTCGAAGCATAGTCGACGTCGACAGGGCCATAGACGTCGAAATGGGGGTCGAAGACGCCATTGGAGTTGTCGTAGAAGTAGTCGCGCACGCTGCCCGTGTAGGACTCATAGCGGCCGTTGACCGTGATACCGGTGAAATCCTTGTCGTTGAGTGTTGCCTCATAGAAAGTGCTGTCGACAGCAAACTTGCGGTCGCTATAGTTGATCAAGATAACCAAGCCTCGAAACTTGCTGTAGTCGAGCAAGTCGTCGCGCAACAGCTTGCGGCGGGCGTTGCGGCTGCGTGCTTTCGACTTTTGGCCTTGGCTCCAGGCGTCGGCATCGACCAGGAAGCGTGCTGTGGCTTGCAACGAGGCCGTCTCGGCAGCAGTGCGTGCTGCGGCATCGTGGGCCACGATGCTGGTAGCCACCAGGCGCCGGCCGCTCTGGGCGGCATACACATAGGAACCCTGGGCATTCTTGACGACGGTGTAGCCGTCGAGCGTGGTGTTGAAGTGGTAGTATTCATCGCCCTGCAGCATGAGCGTGAGCGTGCTGCCGTCGGGCTGGGTCACAGTAGCGGGTGTGGGACATGCGGGTATTGCCATGGCACTCACTGCCGAGAGCAAGCCCATGAGCAACAAGAAAAATTTCTTCATGAACAGTGATAATAATAGGTGTAAATAGATGTGTAAATGTGGGGGGAAAAAACAGCTACACCTCGAGCAGCCGTGTGAGCAGGCACAGCCCGAAGTGTAGCTTGTGCAGGGTTGTATCACTCGGCAGCGAGGATGAGGTTGAGCAGGGCGGTGACGTCGGTCACGTTGATCGTGCCGTCGCCATTGATGTCGCACAGCGAAGCATCGTAGGAGGCCGAACCCAGGATAACGTTGATGAGGGCAGTGACGTCGGTCACGTTGACCACACCGTCGCCGTTGATGTCGCCCGTGGCCGATCTGTAGTAGAGCGTGAAGTCGTCGAGATAAACGGCCGACGTCTTGCTGCCCGTGGACAGGATCACACGATAGCGTGTGGGGGTGTCTCGCTTGGTGTTGACCACCCAATAGAGCATGTGAGTGCCATTGCCCGACACCGCCTGCGTGGTTTCGCCCGTGGCCGAGGCCGCATTGGTCCAGGTGGCACCGCCGTCGGTCGAGGTCGACAAGGTGTATTTCACAGTCATCGAGAGCGGGTTAAACACCTTGAAGCTCACCTGATAGGCGTCATAGTAGGTGTCGCCGCTGGTGATGGCGCTGGGCAGCTTCATGGCTACCGAGTGCTCGCCGCTGGCCTTGCCGCTGCCGGGAGCTGTGACATTGCACTTGGTAAACGACCAAGTGGCATACTTGCCTTGCACGTCGGCCAGGTTGGTAGCGGTGGTGGCTGCCATTTCCTCAAAGTCCTCGACATCGCCAATCACGGCATCGTTGGCAATCTTGAGCGTAATGTTGCCATCCTCCTCGGCAATGTTGGTGATGATATAGGGGCAACTCTCCTGGGCCCACGAGAGCAGGTTGGGCTCGGTGGCGTTGGTAATCATCGTCACGGCGCCAGTGCCCGGGAAGGGGTCGCTGGCCGACGACTGCGAAGCGCCGCCGGCAGGCATAAACTTGTAGTAGTTGTGCTCGGGCTTGCAGTTCACCTGGTTGCTGGTCCACACGCTGACGTTGGTCGAGTCGACGTGGTTGATGAGCATGCCGTGGCCCGGGCAATAGGCGTCCCAGCCCTCGAGCTGGCGGTTCTCCATGATGAAGAACTCATTGGCCGTGGGTGTCTTGAGAATGAGGGCCTCGTTGCCCGAGTTGAATGCCGGCAGCGTATAGGTGCCCGGGGCGTTGACAACCTTGGGTGTGCAGAAGCCCAAGGCATAGCGGTCGTAGGCCGAGTAGCCGGCTGGAGTGCGGGCATAGTTGTTGTAGCCACCCCCCGACATGATCTCCCAGGTGCCTTGTGTCACACTCTCGCCGCCGCTGCCCGAGTAGTCGGTGTCGTAGAGGTCCTCGAGACCCAGCACGTGGCTGAACTCGTGGCATATCGTGCCTATGCCGTCGAGAATACCCTGGCGGGCACTGTAGAACTCGCACGAGCAGGCATAGCGGCCTATCGTCTTGCCGCCTATGGGATAGGAGTAGTAGCTGGCATGAGGCCACACGTGATTGGGGGCCTCGCCGGTGTTGCTGCCCACACCTGCAAAGATGAAATACACCATGTCGACATAGCCGTCGTTGTCGGTATCATAGTCGGCAAAGTTTACCTTGCCCTTCAATTGCTTCAACGACTGGGCCAGCAGGGGCGACATGTTCTCTGAGCCCCTGGGCGAATCGACCGAGAGGTTGACGGTGACAGGCCCCACCACGTCGAAGCGGGGGTTGAACTTGCCCATTGAATTGTCGCTGAAGTAGTCGCGCACGCTACCCGTAAAGGCGCCGTAGGTGCTCCTGCTGCCATCCTCGTTGGTGTAGCCCGTGTAGTGCTCCTGGTTGATCATCTTGTCGTAGAAGTCGGCAGCATCGCTGCGCGAGAACTTGCAGTCGTTGAACTGCACCAGGACGACGAGGCCCCTGAACTTGCTGTAGTCGAAGGCGCTGGCCTTCATAGCCCGGTCGCGCTGCGCACGTGCCTTGCGCGAGGCGCTCGAGCGCGTGTCGTCGATCAGGTTCTTGCCCAGTGTGGAGAGCAGGGCCAGGTCGGCAGCCGAGCGCTCGGCCTGCGGGCGGGCAACGACTGCCGTGGGAGCGAGCACGCCGCCATTCTTCTGGGCATACACATAGTAGCCTGCGTCGTTTTTCACAACGGTGTAGCCGTCGAGCGTGGTATAGTAGTTGTAGTACTCATCGCCGTGCAGGCGCACAGTGAGCTGCGACCCGTCGGGCTGAGTGACCGCAAACGGGGTGGGAAGTGCAGGTATTGCAAGCCCTTGGACCGATGCGACCAGGGCCACAGCAATTGAAAGCAAAAATTTTCTCATTTCTTGTAAGATATAAAAAGTTGTTGTTAACAATAGTAATATTTGTTCTTCAAGCAGATTTAAGAAGGGTAAAATCCTATCTAAAACATGCAATGCAGGGTTCAACAGAGATATTTGTCAAGTTGCAAATTTCAAAAATATTTTTAAGACTTGCAAGCAATGCAACCCTTTTTAGGACAAAAATGTAAAAAAACGGGCAAAATGTGATAAACCCTTAAAAATACGGGGTAAAAACAAGAAAAAACCTTGGCACATACCGAAAATATGTTTACCTTTGTAGAAATAGGGCACCTATGCCCGCTGTGCAACATCGACCACAACAAGCTGCGATACCAGGACCGTGCACATTGTGCGTTTTTCCACTGTGCCACGCCAAGAAACTACTCAACACAGGCCAAGAGAGTGTGCCGATGAGCAAAAAGCGACATGTAGCGCCCCCCTGCTGCAGGGCAGGCCCGTCACAGGCCGCCGGCAAGTCAAGACGGGGCGACAACATAAAGATACGGCCGTATATAGAATAGGTAACGGCCGGTAAAAGATGTTTTAAGGTTTACAACGAGATGACTTGTGCGTGATGCATGGGTCATCTTCATTTTTCCCTACACCTGCAGCAACCACCAAAGCGGCTCATAGCCAAGCCATAGGACAGCGGCAAGCACCCAGACAACATAAAAAATATATCAATTTGCTCAATTTTATTTTGTTTATATGGTAATTTGCACTATATTTGTAATGTTTTTAAGAAAAATGTTTCTTACCGGCCATTTTCCCGAGCAAGAAACATGACCTAAAACGATGTAGAATTACACTAATTATTATATATATATTTCAAAGCAAATCACATGATGCAATGCAAGTTTACAAGTGATAAAGTACAAAACACTATGAGTAATAGAAAACCGTAATCACGGTTTGGGTATATAATTTTTGTTTAATTCATCTTAAATTAAAACTTATATTCAGGTTAGTCAAACTATAGCGCGTGAAAGACCTCAAGACGGAATAAGAGACCCTATTGAACGTTAGGTATTCCTCTCGCCTTCTCCTGCTGGAACGCACGGAGGGGGCGTTGCTTTTTTTCACCCTCGCGCGCGATATCGCATGCACACTCCCCCACACGCGCGCGCATGCCAGTCGTCACTGCGTCAAGTATCACCAAGAGCGACAAGCGAGCAGAAAAAAAAATTTTTTGTCGGCAAAAAAAGGCGTTTTGTAGGGGAAAAAAGGGTGTTTTTAAAAAAGTTTTCACTTTCGAAACGAAATTGTGTTCAATATTAATAATTTTATTTTTATCTTTGTGATTGGAAATTTATGATTAATCAGCCTCACGGGTTGCAATTTGTTATAAATAAGCCGGAATGTGTAACTTGATTACAATTTTAGAAAATCGTGAAAAATAAGAGAAACAGACTTCAGATGATCATTGAATTGATCAGGAAGAATACGATTGGGAGTCAAAACGAGCTGGCCGAGATGCTCAAGACACGTGGAATTGATGTGACTCAGGCCACCCTCTCGCGCGACTTGAAAGCGTTGAAGATCACCAAGGTAGCTAACGACCTTGGCAACTACATGTACATCATCCCCGACAGCAACGGCCTGCAAGACTCGTTGCTCTTGAAGGGGCAGCGTAGCATGACCGTAAACTCACAAATTGGCTTTGTTTCGCTCGAGTTTTCGGGCAACTTTGCTGTCATCAAGACCCGCAACGGCTATGCAGCCGGCCTGGCCTATGACATCGACATGAGCCACTCTCGCGACATTCTGGGCACGATTGCAGGTGCCGACACCGTGTTTGCCATCCTGCGAGAGGGAGTGACCCACGAGGAGGCCATCAAGTTTTTCTCGCGCTTTGTGCCCATAGAGCAGAATCAATAGTTCTCTCCCCTCACAGCGAACGCCTCCACACGCTTTCACACACACGCCCTAACAATAGACCCTGATGCGCTTCGGCATCTCCCCCTGTCACACATAGAGAGCAGGACGATGACGATGTGCAAGGGGTATATTGTATATATGCACACACACGCAGATTGACACTTACACGTTTTTTGATTCGTATAAAAAAGAAAGGAAATGATTGACATCAACGACATTGAAATCGTGGTAGCAGGAAAGGAACATCTCAAGTACATCGATGAGATTATCGAGACGATGACCGACGCTGCCAAGGTGCGCGGCACCGGTATTGCCAAGCGCACCCACGCCTATGTAGAAAAAGTGATGCTTGAAAACAAGGCCGTGCTGGCCTTGTATCACGGCCGCTTTGCCGGCTTCAGCTACATCGAGAGCTGGAGCCACAAGCTGTTTGTAACCAACTCAGGACTCATTGTCCATCCCGACTTCAGAGGCATAGGCGTGGCCTCACGAATCAAGCGACGAGTATTTGCCCTGGCGCGCGAGCGCTACCCGATGGCCAAGGTGTTCAGCCTCACGACCGGAGCAGCAGTGCTCAACATGAACACCAAGCTGGGCTTCAAGCCAGTGACCTTCGAGGTGCTCACCCGCGACAAGGAGTTCTGGAAAGGCTGCGAGAGCTGTGTGAACTACGACATACTGCAACGCAACGGCGGGGCCAAGTGCCTGTGCACTGCCCTGCTCTATGACCCGGCCGAGCACATAGGCGAGCCGCCGATCGACTACAAGGCCGCCAGCAGCAGCACGCAGCCCAAGCGCCGCGAGAAGGTGGTGCTGGCCTACAGCGGTGGGCTCGACACCTCGTTTGCAGTAAAATACCTGAGCGAGGACTGCGGCTACGACGTGTACACCGCCACAGCCAACACGGGTGGCTTCAGTGCCCAGGAGCTGGCCACCATCGAGAAGCACGCCCTCGAGCTGGGCGCCGTGAAGCACGTGAACCTCGACATCACCCAGGAGTACTACAACAAGAGCATCAAGTACATGGTGTATGGCAACGTGCTGCGCAACGGCACCTACCCCATCTCGGTGAGCTCGGAGCGCATGTTCCAGGCCATCGCCATCATCAAATATGCCAAAAAGATAGGAGCCGACTGCGTGGCCCACGGCAGCACCGGCGCCGGCAACGACCAGATACGCTTCGACCTCACCTTCCAGGTGCTGGCACCCGAGATCAAGGTCATCACCCCCACACGCGACCTGTCGCTCACCCGGGACTACGAGATCAACTACTTGAAGGACCACGGCTTTGTGGGCGACTTCAAGAAGCTGGAATACAGCTACAACGAGGGCTTGTGGGGCACCTCGATATGCGGCAAGGAGACCTTGCACAGCGACGAGAACCTGCCCGAGAGCGCATTCTTGCGCCCCATGACGGCCCACGACGACAAGCGCCTCACGCTCGACTTTGTGAAAGGCGAGCTCGACGCCATCGACGGCCGCCACTACGACGACAAGGTGAAGGCCATACAAGATCTCGAAGACCTGGTGGCCCCCTACGGCATAGGGCGCGACATCAACCTGGGCGACACCATCATCGGCATCAAGGGCCGCGTGGGCTTTGAGGCTGCCGCCCCGCTGCTCATCATCGCCGCCCACAAGCTGCTCGAGAAATACACCCTCACCAAGTGGCAGCAATACTGGAAAGAGCAACTGGGCAACTGGTATGGCATGTTCTTCCACGAGAGCTACTACCTGGAGCCCGTGATGCGCGACATCGAGGCCTACCTCACCAAGAGCCAGCGCAACGTGACCGGCAAGGTCATCATCGACCTCAAGCCCTACCGCTATGACCTGGTGGGCGTGCAGTCGCCATTCGACCTGAGCAAGACAGGCTTTGGCGAGTATGGCGAGATGAACAAAGCCTGGACGGCCGACGACGTGAAGGGCTACACCAAGATCTACGCCAATCCGCTCAAGATCTATCACTACAACCAACTCAAAAACGGCATTGCCGACGACGACGACTTATAGGCCCATGATAAAAGCAGGAATAATAGGCGGCACAGGATACACCGCCGGCGAACTGGTGCGCTTGCTGGTCAACCACCCCGAGGCCGAGCTGCGCTGGATATCGAGCACAAGCCAGGCCGGCAAGCGCGTCGACAGCGTGCATCAGGGCCTCACGGGCGACACCGACCTGGTGTTTTCCAGCTCGACGCCGCTCGACGACATCGACGTGCTCTTCATGTGCACGCCCCACGGCTTCTCCAAGCCATTCTTGGAGCAACACAGGGCCCAGGTGCCCGATAACTTGCGCATCATCGACCTCTCTCAGGACTTCAGGATTGACGACGGCACACACGACTTCATCTACGGCCTGCCCGAGCTCAACCGCCACTGGCTCAGCCAGCCAGGCTGCCGCCATGTGGCCAATCCTGGCTGCTTCGCCACTGCCCTGCAGCTGGCGCTCTTGCCGCTGGCCCAGGCCAGGATACTCAAGGACGATGTGCACATCACTGCCGTGACGGGCAGCACCGGAGCCGGCGTGAAACCCGGCCCCACCAAGCACTACTCGTGGCGCAACGACAACCTATCGGTCTACAAACCCTTCCGCCACCAGCACCTGGCCGAGGTGGGGCAATCGCTCAGGCAGTTGCAGGGCGACTTGCCGGGCGAGATTGATTTCATCCCCATGCGCGGACCCTTCTCGCGTGGCATCCTGGCAGCAGTCTACACCCGCTGCGAGGCCAGCCTCGACGAGCTCAAGGAACTCTACCAGAGCTACTACGAGGGCCACAGCTTCACCACAGTCACCGACAAGGAAGTCGACCTCAAGGATGTGGTCAACACCAACAAGTGCCTGCTGCACCTCGACAAAATCGACGGCAAGCTGCTCGTGACCTCGGTCATCGACAACCTGCTCAAGGGCGCCAGCGGCACAGCGGTGCACAACATGAACCTGCTCTTCGGCCTGCCCGAGCGCACCGGCCTCAGGCTCAAGGCATCGGCATTCTGACGCTCACAACAAGAACAATTGCAAAAAACACAGAAGAAAAAAAATGAAACTATATGACGTATATCCACTCTTTGATGTAGAGATTGTGAAAGGGCGCGGCTGCTACGTGTACGACAGCCAGGGCACCGAGTACCTCGACCTCTACGGCGGCCATGCCGTGATATCGGTGGGCCACAGCCACCCCCACTATGTCGAGGCGCTCACCCGGCAGGCACAGCAACTGGTGTTCTACTCCAACTCGGTGGTCAACCCGCTGCAACGCGAGCTCGCCGCAAGGCTGGGCGCTGCATGCGGCTACGACGACTACCAGCTGTTTCTCGTCAACTCGGGCGCCGAGGCCAACGAGAATGCCATGAAGCTGGCGTCTTTCCACACAGGCAAGAAGCGCGTGGTGGCCTTTGACAAGGCTTTTCACGGCCGCACCTCGCTGGCCGTTGAGGCCACCGACAATCCCAAGATAAAGGCACCGGTCAACATCAACGGCGACGTCACCTTTGTGCCGCTGAACGACATCGAGGCCGTGGCAGCCGAAATTGACAAGGGCGACGTGGCAGCCGTCATCATCGAGGGCATACAAGGCGTGGGGGGCATCAACATTCCCAGCGACCAGTTTATGCGCCAGTTGCGCGAGCTCACCGCCCGCGCCGGCGTGGTGCTCATTGCCGACGAGATACAGTCGGGCTACGGCCGCACAGGCAAGTTCTTTGCCCACCAGTGGTCGGGTATCAAGCCCGACCTCATCACGGTGGCCAAGGGAATATGCAATGGCTACCCCATGGCCGGCCTCATCATTGGGCCTCAGTTCAAGCCCTTCTACGGCGAGCTGGGCACCACCTTCGGCGGCAACCACCTGGGCTGTGCCGGAGCCATTGCAGTGCTCGAGATTTTTGAAAAAGAGCACCTGGTCGACAATGCACGCATCGTGGGAGAGCACCTGCTCGAGCGGCTCAAGACCGTGCCTGGCATCAAGAGCGTGCGCGGCCGCGGCCTGATGATAGGGCTCGAGTTTGACTACCCCGTCAAGGAGCTGCGCAGCAGGCTCATAAGCGAGCAGCACGTGTTTACCGGCGCGTCGGGTCAGAACATGATAAGGCTGCTGCCGCCGCTGGTGCTCACCATCGCGCAGGCCGACGAGTTTGTGGCCCGCCTGCAAGCAGCCCTGGGCGTCGTCGCATAGAGCCACCGAGGCAAGCAACAAGAAACACAACAAGCCCCTGAAGCAGTTGCTTCGGGGGCTTGTTGTCGTTGTATGATACCAAGAGGCATCACCCTGGGCACTCCTGCAACGAGGAGCCCCAGGGAAGTGCCCAATGCCTGCTAATTTTTCACTTGCCACTTGACTCTACATGTAACGCCTTTTTGCAGTATTATTTTCAGGGGTCGGAATAATGCATTAAGTTTGCGCTGGAATCTCACAAAAACTTTAGATATTTGTGAATTTCCAATTTGAAAGCAACAACGGAAACAACTGAACAAAAGATTCTTGCGAGATCTTCACGTCGGTTCGCGACATGGACTACACTCCCGACATCAGGCAGCGTCTTGTCTTGGTTCCTCGTGAAGACATCATCGACAACTGGCGGCGCAACTACGAGGTGATGTGCCGGGCATAGTGTCGGGCAATGTGTTCAGAGTGCCTATTACCGACCTTGCCGCATTCTTCCCACACTTTACCTCAATGGAGATTGAGGATATCTTGTGCATCTATAGTGATAAGATTAAAGCGGCAGGAAAGTTCGAACTCAAGTGGCTAAACAACTGCCCTTGTGTTCAGTGCAAATAAAGAAAAAAACGGAGGAAGCCGAAAATCCATTAAAGAGTAGGCATAACAATAATACCAGTAAAATTATGGCAAGAGAATGTAAAGCAGGGAATTGGTTGTTCCGTATTAATCCCAGCAATGACAAAGAACTTCAAAGGGCAACCATAGGTTCGAGCAGTTACAGCCTGTTGTGGACTGCGCCTAACGGAGAACGCATTTTGGACATCAATCCAAATGGCGAAGATGTTGATATCCAGACAGACCGTCACAACTATGTGCGTTTAAAGAGTGGTGGGGTCAAATTGAAGTGATCAAAAGTAAATTTAGCCTGAATAATTCATATTAACAAAAAAGAAGCTGCATTTCTTGTGTAAGAAAGAAAAACCATTAACTTTAAAGTATTAAAAATCAATTTAATACACACAGCTTCTAGGTGCAGTGATACAACAAAAAAATTCAATTGAGCAACATAAAACATTATTTTCTTTGGCAGAACCCGTTTTTGGCAAGAAAATCAAGGTAGACTTCACTGCTCCAGATATATCCTCCAACGGTGGCAGTGCTGCTTGTACGCCCCTCGCAAATTTGTAATTGTTTTACAGCCATTTGTAACACATTACCACGGCATTTGAGAGTGGCCAGTGCAATGCAGTGCCACCGTTGCAGGCTTGCAATCGCGTAATTGCAAGCCACTTGCACCGCAAGGCACTGCCGAGAGAAATAATTTTTCAAGGCAAGAAAAAGTTTTGTACTTTTGTCGTGAAAAAAATGTGTGATTACCAAAGGTCCTAACTGATGCAAGCACTGTTCTACACCTGCAACACGGCTCTCTTGGCGGTCCTGGCCATAGCCATATGGGGCATGTTCAGGCAGGCGCGTCACTTGCGCGACGAGAGCTTCCAGCTTCGCCGCAAGTCGTTTGCCGCCGTCTTCATCACCATGTTGCTCTACGTGGCGAGTACCTTCACCATCTACAGCCACGGCAGGGTTGAAGTACTGAGCACCCTGGCCGTATGCCTGCACTATACCGCCATGGTCACCTTCATCATGGCATCGTGCGCCTTTTTTGGGCGCAATTATTACCGCAGCGTGCTCACGTGGGCCTTCTTCATGCAATATCCAGTGGTGATGCTCGTGCTTCACATCATCATGCGCGCTACAGGGCGCTATGTGAAGCTCTACAGCGCCAGCGAGCTACTGCGGTATGAAGGCAACAACCTGGGCCTCTTCTGGGGGCGGATCATATGGCTGGCCATGCTCACGTTCTGCCTCCTGTTTTTGCTGTGCATGCTGGTCGAAGCCTACGTGCACTACCGCAAGCGCCCCACGCCGGCTGGCCTGCCAGCCAGCCGACTCAACTGGCAGAAAAAGGACGTGCGCTACGTGCCTTGCTACCTCGTCTTGATTGTGGGCATGATGGGGTCGCTCTTCACGAGCTCGCTGTGGCCCTATGTGGTGGTGCACCTGCTCACAACCGTGATGTTCGTGCGCACCTTCATGGTCTACAACCGCTACATGCACTACATCGAGCATCTGGCCAGCCGGCGCGAGGCTTTTCTCCACATCCCCGTCAGGCTCATGGAGCTCGCCGAGCAGGAGCGCAACAACCCGCTCTACAAGAGCAACGCCACGCTCGACGAGATAGCTGCCGCACTCGACGTGAGCCGCAAGGACCTGAGCGACTACCTCTATGAGGAGCTCAACACCACCTTCCCGTCGTGGACCAGCGAGCAGAAGCTGAGCCACTTCACCAAGCAGCTGTTGCGCACCGACCGCAAAATAAGCGAGCTGGCCATGGCCTGCGGCTATGCCAGCATCACTGCCCTCAACCGTGCCTTCAAGGCACGCTATGGCATGTCGCCCTCCGATTACCGCGACAAGACCACTCCCAGAACCGATCAACTCAACGTGCTGAGTGTCAGGAGATGATAAGTGACGAGGTGAGATGACAACCGATTTTTCAGAGAGATGAGAATCGATTTTTTCAACATGAGAACACGGTAATTGTCTATCTTTTTTAGTTTTGCAATGTGTTTTTAGAGAATTTCACTCTTGCAAACCCAAAAAGACACACATTACTGTTGTTCTAATTATTTTGCACAAGGCGACACAAGCCTGGTATTTCTTTAATTTAATACCTTAGAAGAGGCAAAGCATGATCATGCCTTGCCTCTTTTTTTTGCATTCTGCCACCAGCCGTGCAACGCGCCCAAGCGCAACTAAAAAGCATAGAAATCGTGGCTCACGCCGTTGCCGTGAGGGTCGGGATTGCCGTTGGGGTTGCCGTCGCTGGGCTTGCCCATGCCGCCAGGGGTGCCGCCCTCGCCCGGCAAGGGGGTTGTGGTGCTGGTCGTCGTCGTAACCTTTTTATAGAGATAGGCGTCGACGCCTGCATTGTCGCATGAAGTCAAAAGGCAAGAGAGCCCCAAGAGCAGCAAGGCTGCTCCACCCATAAAGAATCTTTTCATCTTGTGTTGTGGTTAAATTGTGAAACTAAACTTGTGGTTGAAAACCATCCAATCGTTGTGAGCGCTCTCGTTGAGTGATTTCATAGTATAGACGCACGACACGGCCCAAAAGTTTCAGAAAAGAAATAAAATTTTTCACCAAGCCCGAAAAATACAGGAGCATGAAGCCTGGCACAAGTGCCGGAAGCACCAAGCGCCAAAACGGATGTGAAAATTTGTTTCTTTTTACACTCATAACACCAAATAGTTACAAATGTTAACAAACACAGAAAAATTTACCATTTTATTAGTCATTTAGGACAATATATTGAAAAATATATATTACTTTTGCGGCCAACAAAAAAAAAACACCGACTAAATGATAATGAGAGAAGCAATCCTGACCGCAACACTCGCGGCAACCTCAGCCCTGGCCAGCCTGGCAGGCGGAGTACTCACCAACACCAACCAGCACATCGACTTCCTGCGCATGGTGGCACGCGGAGCCAGCACCGACATCGACGCCGTATATACCAACCCGGCCGGCACAGCATTTATGGCCGACGGCTGGAAACTCTCGCTCAACGTGCAGAGCGCCTATCAGACCCGCACGATAGCCTCCACCTTTGCCCTCTACCCCGAGGGCACACGCAACTACAAGGGCGACGCCTCGGCCCCCATTCTGCCCAGCGCCTATGCCACCTACAACCACGGCCACTGGGGCGTGTCGGGCTTCATAGGCGTAGTGGGCGGCGGCGGCAAGTGCTCGTTTGGCTCGGGCCTGCCCGTGTTTGACTCCCAGGTCATGGCCGCCATCCTTGCCCAGAGCAAGGGTACCGTGACCCCGGCCATGTACAGCATCAACACAGCCATGCGCGGCAGCCAGTTTATCTACGGCGGCCAGTTTGGCGGCGTGTATCGCTTCACACCAGGCTTGAGCGGCTACCTGGGCCTGCGGGTGAACTACTTCTTTGGCAACTACTCGGGCCACGTGATTGCCAAGCTCAACAACGTGGACAAGACACTGGCCGACCTTGAGCTCGACTGCGACCAGACCGGCTGGGGGGCAACGCCCATCATAGGCATCGACTACCGCTACAAGGGTCTAACGCTGGCTGCAAAATACGAGTTCATCACCAAGCTCAACATCGAGAACGACACCAAGGTGAACAGCGACCCCGATGGCGCCCTGGCCGAGTTTAAAGACGGCGTGAACACGCCTGGCGACGTGCCAGCCTATTTTGCCGCCGCTGTGGGCTATGCCTTCACACCGCGGCTGCGAGCCACCGTGGAGTACCACTTCTACGACGACAAAAACGCCAAGATGGCCGGCGACAAGCAGAAGGCGCTCAAGCGCGGCACCAACGAGGTGCTGGCCGGCGTGGAATGCGACATCAACAAGACGTTCACCGTGAGTGCCGGCGGGCAGAAGACCATATACGGCCTGGCCGACGACTTCCAGCAGAACACAGCCTTCTCCTGCAACAGCTACTCGGTGGGCCTGGGCGGGGCCGTGCACTTCAGCAAGAAACTCACGATGAACATAGGCTACTTCTGGACCATGTACAAGAAGTATACCAAGGATGTGCCTGCCAGCGCCACCGGCGGCTACAACGGCACCACTCTGGCTGGCAAGGAGGTGATGGACCGCACCAACAAGGTCTTTGGCATGGGCATCGACTACAAGTTCTGAATGCCCGCTATCACAGCCTCTACAGGGGTAAAACAGGCATTAGTCGCTGCCCCAATACAGCCCAGCCACAACGAGCGAAGAAAAAAAATCGAACTTTTTGGGCAAAGATAGTTGGTAATTCAAAAAATTTCACTAATTTTGCACTCGCAAATAAGCCAAATGCCCAAGTGGCGGAATTGGTAGACGCGCACGTTTCAGGTGCGTGTGCCGCAAGGCGTGAAGGTTCGAGTCCTTTCTTGGGCACCAATTCAAAACCCAGCAGCTTAGCAATCAAGCTGTTGGGTTTTCTTTTTGTTTCAAAAAAGCTCCTGCTCACAAGCACAATGCAACATTTTCTTGCCCTACAGCTATTGCACATCACAGGGTTTTGTCTATCTTTGTAATAGCGTGCGATGGCCATCGGTCCAAAGTCACGCATGGGGTAAAGAAACGACGAAACTCCAGCCCATATTTATTGAAAAGCATGAGACTGCGTGGTGGTCACCTCTTGTTTGGCATTGGCCAGCTCTACAATCAAAATTGTGATTTTGAAACGCAAAACGCCAAACCTCAAAATGAAAGCCTGATTTTCATTTAACTTGCTTTTTCAAAGAGGGCTGTATTTTTCAGCTTGCAACTCCACAGGACAGTTGCACGCGTCTCTAAAGAAGAAAAAAAAATAAAAAAAAGATGAGAAAGATCACAACCACTCCCCTGCTTGTGCTGGCCGCGCTGTCGCTGGCCACGGGCTGCGTGGGCAACGACGCCAGCGAGCCTGCAAGCTACGGCAAGGCAAGCTACAGCATCACACTGGGCAACGACATGCTTGACGCCGCCTCGCAAGTAACGATAAAATACAGCGACGGCGAGAAGACCCAGAGTCTCACCATCGATGCATCCAGCCTCGACGGCAACACGTGGACCCGCACGGTGACTGCCGACCTGCCTGCCGACTTCGGCTTCAGCATCACCTTCACGCCCAAGCCTGGCAGCGAGCTCACGCGCGAGAGCTACGCGCTGCGCACCACGGCCCGCATCAACATCGTCACCAATGTCGGTTCGGGCTCGAGCTTCCACGGCAACCCCGTGCCGGTGGTGGAGGCGGCCACGACAGCCCGCGCCGACGTGCCCGCTACCCTCGCCCAGGCCAGCGGCACCACTGTGGCCTACCACGTCGACGACGCCGGCACCATCACTGCCTCGCAGTCGAAACGACAATAACAGAGCGCAGCCTGCAACGGTGGCAGACAAAACAAAACAAAACAACCCAACACCTACTATAGATTAACAACTTCACACATGACTCTGCAGCAACTTGAATATATCGTGGCCCTGGACCGCTATGGCAACTTTGCCAAGGCCGCCTTTGCGTGCGACGTGACCCAGCCCACGCTGAGTGCAATGATACAGAAGCTCGAGGCCGAGCTGGGCCTGAAAATCTTTGACCGCCGCCGGCAGCCCGTGGTGGTAACCCGCGACGGCCGGGCCGTGATAGCGCAAGCCCGCGAGGTGCTGCACCAGGCACAGCGCTTGCGCCAAATCGTAGATGAGGAGACCGAGTCGCTGCACAGCACCTTTGTCATAGGCGTGCTACCCACCATAGCGCCCTATCTCATCCCGCACTTCTTCCCCCAGCTCATGAATGCGCATCCCGAGATGGACGTGCGCATCGTGGAGATGAAGACGGCTACCATGAAGAAAGCCCTGGTCGAGGGCGAGATCGACGCCGGCATTGCCTCGCGCGTCGACGGCCTCGACAACTACGACTGCCACGAGCTCTACAGCGAGCGATTCATGGCCTATGTGGCCCAGGGCGACCCACTGGAGGCCAAGGAGCGCATCAAGACCTCCGACCTCACGGGAGCCTACCTGTGGCTGCTCGACGAGGGCCACTGCTTCCGCGACCAGCTCGTGAAGCTGTGCAGCCTCAAGGCCGCAACCCAGAGCAAGAAAGCCTACTCGCTGGGCAGCATCGAGACCTTTATGCGCATTGTCGAAAACGGGAAAGGTGTGACCTTCATCCCCGAGTTGGCCCTGGCCCAGCTCAACGACTACCAGCGCTCGCTGGTGCACCGCTTTGCCATGCCCGAGCCACGGCGCGAAATCGTGATGATAACGATGCCCCACTTCCTGCGCCACAAGCTGCTCAAGATCATCGTCGACCGCATACGCGCCTGCGTGGCGCCCTTGCTGCTTGCCAAGTAGAAAACAAAGAGAATGCACAGCGCCGGGGCGGCCTGTGCATTGCTCACTATATACACTTTATATCAGGGTTTCAATAGCCTACTCGTGTTGCGTGCTCCAAGCTGCCAGCATCCAGGCCAGCTTCTCCTGCTCCTTGAGGTAGTCGCTCATCATCGACACCGTGACCTCGTCGCCAGCCTGAGAGGCGCTCGACAGGATTTCGCGCTCCTGAGCGATGAGCACCTTGAGCACGTCGATCACATAGCCCAAGCCCTGCTTGCCGCACGACACGACGTCGATCTCGGCCACTTGTGCCTGCTTGAGGTAGACCGAGAAGCGGTGCTCGGGAGTGGCGTCGAGTTGCAGCATGCGCTCGGCCACCTCGTCGATCTTGCCTGCCACGTCGTTGTAGAGCTCCTCATATTTCTCGTGCAGCACAAAGAAGCCCTTGCCTTTTACATTCCAGTGCAGGTTGCGCAGGTTGGTATAGTGCACTTGCAGGTTGGCCAGAAGCATCGACAGGCCGCTCACTACCTTACTCACATTGTTTGCATTCATTCCAGTTACTTCTATAGTTTTCATAATTTAAATCCTTATTTTTTTGTTAGTTAATATTCTGTTTTGATTTCTCTGTTGCAAAAGTAGCATGCCCGTCGCCCTCCTGCAACAGACGTGCCCTATGGCACAATAGAAGAAACCTATCATTGCAAGCAAACTTCTGTTTTTCAGTATTTTATACCCATAAATCAGGATTCACAATCATTTCAAAAAAAAAATTTTTTTGCCACATCGGCTCTACAATCATATTAAATGTAAAAGAAAATTGCAGTCACCTGAATATTTTTATGCGAGAACACACGCAAAAAAGTAACCGTTTCCTACTGGTCGCAGCAGAACGGCCTGTTGCGCGTGACGTTGCCGGCAACAGTGCCCTAAGGCCAGTCATGGCACACCCATTCTACCTGGCCACAAAAAAAATGAGGGATAATTGCACCGAAGTATTGGCAGGAAAAGATTTATTTGCTATCTTTGCACTCGCAATTGAGGCGAGCTCGATTGCAAAGCTACTTGATGGTGCGTTAGTTCAGCTGGTTAGAATGCCTGCCTGTCACGCAGGAGGTCACCGGTTCGAGTCCGGTACGCACCGCAAAAGTGGAGAGAGGAGATGAGCGACCAAGTTCTTTAAAGAGCTGGTTGCTCATTCTTTTTTTGCTTGCATGCCGCTGCCGGTTTACCAAAAGCGCAGCGGCAGAAAACCGGCAATTACACTAACGCAAGTGCACATGTTTCGTTTCGAAAGCCACAACAAGGCACAATGGCAACAAAAGCACACAAGCAGTATTTCAAAAAGAAAATCAACAAAATTTCACATTTTAAGGCCCATCGTTTGCATTTTTAAGGTAAAAGCACTACCTTTAGGCACTTTTTACAGAAAGAGCAAGAATAAACCAACACATCTTTAACTATATAACCTTTTTATAATTAATTCAAAATGAGAAAAATTATCTCTATTTTACTCTCACTCGCGCTTCCCGCCTCCCTATGGGCGAGCGAAGCCGACCTGAAAATGCCCGAGAACTTCGGCAGCGATCCCCACACCCAAATTCTGTACTGGGGATTCCTCGTTGTCGTGCTGGGCATGCTATTTGGTTGCTACCAGTTCATGAAAGTACGCAAGCTCGGCGCCCACAAGTCGATGCTTGAGATAGGCAACGTTATCTTCAAGACATGCTCCACCTATCTCAAGCAGCAGGGCAAGTTTCTGGCTGTGCTGTTCTTGTTCATCGGGCTGGCAGTGCTGCTCTACTTCAAGGTACTCGACAACATGCCCCTGGGCAACGTGCTCGTGATACTGGGCTGGACCGTTGTGGGCGTGCTGGGCAGCTATGCCGTGGCGTGGTATGGTGTGCGCATGAACACCTATGCCAACGCCCGCATGGCATTTGCCTCGCTGCGCCGCAAGCCGCTGGCCCTGCTCAACATCCCGCTCACGGCCGGCATGAGCATAGGCGTGGTGCTCATCTGCGTTGAGCTGGTGCTCATGCTCGCCATCCTGCTCTTTGTGCCGGGCGACCTGGCAGGCAGCTGCTTCATAGGCTTTGCCATAGGCGAGTCGCTGGGTGCAAGCGCCCTGCGCATCGCCGGCGGCATCTTCACCAAGATTGCCGACATAGGCAGCGACCTGATGAAGGTGGTGTTCAAGATAGGCGAGGACGACCCGCGCAACCCTGGCGTGATAGCCGACTGCACGGGCGACAACGCCGGCGACAGCATAGGCCCCACCGCCGACGGCTTTGAGACCTACGGCGTGACCGGCGTGGCCCTGGTGTCGTTTATCCTGCTGGCCATCAAGGACCCTGCCGTGCAGGTGCAGATGCTGGTGTGGATATTTGTGATGCGCATCCTGGGCGTGCTCACCTCGGTGATCGCCTACTATGTGAACAACGCCATCTCCAAGGCAAAATACAATCATGCCGACGACATGGACTTTGAGAAACCCCTCACCTGCCTGGTGTGGATCACCTCGATACTCTCGATTGTGGCCACCTTCATTGCCAGCTACTTCTGCATCAAGGGCATGGGCGGCTACTACTGGCTGGGGCTGTCGTGTGTGATAAGCTGCGGCACGCTGGGTGCAGCGCTCATCCCCGAGGTCACCAAGCTCTACACCTCGCCCACGGCATCGCACGTGAAAGAAGTGGTCAACACCTCGCGCCAGGGCGGAGCCTCGCTCAACATCCTGTCGGGGCTCGTGTCGGGCAACTTCGGCAGCTTCTGGACGGGTTTCATGTTCTTCCTGCTCATGCTTGTGGCCTACCTCTTTGCACTGCAATTCGACCTCAAGGAGCTCTTTGGCGACTATGGCAGCTACAGTGCCATCTTTGCATTCGGCCTGGTAGCCTTCGGCATGCTGGGCATGGGCCCGGTGACCATCGCCGTCGACAGCTACGGCCCGGTGACCGACAATGCACAGTCGGTCTACGAGCTCTCGCTCATCGAGGACGACAAGACCAAGGCCGAGGCCGAGATTGAGCAAGAGTTCGGCTTCAAGCCCGACTGGGAGAAGGCCAAGCACTATCTCGAGGCCAACGACGGCGCCGGCAACACCTTCAAGGCCACGGCCAAGCCTGTGCTCATAGGCACCGCTGTGGCAGGCGCCACCACCATGATATTCTCGCTCATCCTCATGATACAGCAGACGCTGCAGGCCAGCTACAACATCGACTCGGCCAAGGAGGTGCTCAACCTCCTCAACCCCTATGCCATACTGGGCTTCATCCTGGGCGGCTGCGTGGTGTACTGGTTCACCGGCAGCTCGATGCAGGCAGTGACCACCGGCGCCAACCGCGCCGTGGCCTTCATCAAAGACAACATCAAGCTCGATGCCAATGCGCCCAAGAAGGCCGACATCAGCAAGTCGCAAGAGGTGGTGAAGATATGCACCGAGTATGCCCAAAAGGGGATGATCAACATCTTCATCTCTATATTCTGCTTTGCTCTGGGCTTTGCATGCCTGTCGTCGCCCGAGAGCATCATAGGCGGTCCCAACGCCACGTGCCTCTTCATCAGCTACCTGGTGTCGATAGCCGTGTTCGGCTTGTTCCAAGCCGTGTTTATGGCCGATGCAGGCGGTGCCTGGGACAATGCCAAGAAGATCGTCGAGGTCGACCTCGAGGCCAAGGGCACCCCGCTGCACGACGCCACCGTGGTGGGCGACACCGTGGGCGACCCCTACAAGGACACGAGCTCGGTGGCCCTGAACCCCATCATCAAGTTCACCACGCTCTTTGGCGTGCTGGCCATGGAGATCGCCATCAGCGACAGCTTCCGCGACGTGGCGCCCTACTTTGGCATCGCCTTTGTGCTCATAGGCCTCTACTTTGTGTATCGGTCGTTCTACAAGATGATGTCCAAAGACCACAACAAGGCTTAATCGCGTGCATTGGCCCAAGCAGGGGGTTGATGCAACCATAGTTACAACTGCCGGGCGAGTCGCACTGTGCCGACCGGCCCGGCAGTTCTAATTGTGAGCTGTATTGCTGCAAGTTCCCATTTCCAGCACACCACAGTCACACTTTTTACCTGTGCATTAAGAAGAAAATGGCTACATTTGCACCGCAATTTTTCAATCAAGTAAAAAAATGAACACTGCACCACTCGTCACTGTCATCGTCCCGGTTTACAACGTTGCGGGCTACCTGCCGCAATGCCTCAAGAGCATTGTGGAGCAAACCTACACCCGCCTTGAGATACTGGTGGTGGACGACGGCAGCACCGACAAGAGCGGCAGCATTGCCGATGAGTGGGCGCTCATGGACGAGCGCATCAAAGTGGTGCACAAGCCCAACGGCGGCTTGAGCGATGCACGCAACGCGGCACTCGACGTGGCCCGGGGCGACTACATCACCTGCATCGACAGCGACGACTATGTGCACACCAGCTATGTCGAGCGCCTCTACAAGGCCCTCACGGCCACCCAGGCCGACATCGCCGTGTGCCAGTGGGCCGACTTCGCACAGGGCAACGCCCCCAAGACCGCGCCGCTGCCCGAGCCGCCCGTCTACAAGCAGTATAGCCAGGACGAGGCCATCAAGGCCGTGTTCTACCAGCAAGGGCTCACCCACTCGGCCTGGGGGCGCCTCTACAAGCGTAGCCTCTTTGAGGGCACACGCTACCCCAAGGGCATGCTCTACGAGGACCTGGCCATAGCCTTCGACCTGCTGCTCAAGACCAGCAAGGTAGTGAGAACCAGCGACACGCTCTACTACTACCGCCGCCGCAGCGACAGCATCACAGGCACCTTCTCGCCCAAACGGGGCCAGGTGCTCGACATTCTGGAGGGCTTGGAGAAGCGCGTGAGCCTCGAGGCCCCGCGCTACCTGCCGGCAGTGAGAAGCCGCCTGCTCAGCGCCAGCTTCAACATGCTGCGCCTCATGCCGCCTTGCGACCCAAGGTATCTCGACCTGTCCTACCGCAGCTGGAACAACATCGTGCGCCTGCGCGACAGCTGCCTGCGCGACGTGCACGTGCGGGCCCGCAACAAGGCCGCCATTCTCATCTCCTACATGGGGCAGGCAGCACTCATCAGGGCCATCAACGGCAAGTAGCAACACTGAGCGAAATGCACAGCCTTGAGGGACATTTGTCGACAAAATTAGTCAATTAGTAGAATAGATTTTGAATTGTCGCAATTTTTCCATTATTTTGTGTGCAGCAAAGAAGACAAACGAAGTTTTTCATTTAAGATTGTTTTAGGCTTGTTTATTTCTATACATATTATTCCAAATTGTTAAGTATTGTCCAGAATCCTCATTTAAGACCGAAAAACACATCAAAAGGGGCCGAAGTGATTTGGCCCCTTTTTTATAGCCGATTGCGCTTGCAACACAGTTGCAGCAAAAAAGGATGAAAAACTCTCGCTTTTTTTTATTATCTTTGCCGCCGTGAAGCAGCGCAGGCCACAGCAACACGGCAACGACGTTTTTATACTATAAACTATATAAGTTTTATGAATACAATAGAAATTTCGATACCCAATCTTGAGACACTTCCCGAGGCCGCCCGGCAGTTTATGAGCCACATGGGCGACTACACGGTGTATGCCTTCTACGGAGCGATGGGCGCCGGCAAGACCACCTTCATCAACGCCTTGTGCAAGGAGCTGGGCGTGGAGAGCGACGCCACGGGCAGCCCCTCGTTTGCCATCATCAACGAGTATCGCAGCGACACCACGGCCGAGCTCATCTACCACTTCGACTGCTACCGCCTCGAGAAAGAGGAAGAGGCCGAGGACATAGGGGCCGAGGACTACTTCGACAGCGGCGCCTTGTGCCTCATCGAGTGGCCCGAGCGCATCGAGGGGCTGCTCCCCGACGACACCGTGCGTGTCGACATCGTCGTGAACGAGGCCGACGACAGCCGCACGCTCAAGATGACCCTGCCCGAGGAGGAGGGCACGCATGCCTAAATACATCAAGCTTGCCGAGACCAAGTCGACCAACACCTACCTCAAGCGCATGGCGGCGCTGCTGCCCTCGGGCACAGTCATCTACACCTACCGGCAGACGGCCGGGCGCGGCCAGAAAGGCAACAGCTGGGAGAGTGAAGACGGCAAGAACCTCACCTTCTCGATGCTGCTCAAGCACCCCGGCATTGAAGCCAAGCGCCAGTTCTACGTGAGCGAGGCCGTGTCGCTGGCCGTGGCCGAGATGCTGAGCCATTACACCGAGGGCATCAGCATCAAGTGGCCCAACGACGTGTACTGGGCCGACTGCAAGATGTGCGGCATGCTCATCGAGAACTCGCTGGACGCCGACGGCGGTATCGAGTACTCGATACCCGGTGTGGGCATCAACATCAACCAAGAGCGCTTTTTGAGCGACGCCCCCAATCCCGTGTCGCTCAAGAACGTGACGGGCCGCGACTACGACCTCGAGGCACTGCTGCACGAGGTGTGCGAGCGCATCGAGGCCGAGTGCAGCATGCTTGCACATGCCACCCAGGCCCAGCTCGACGCCTTGCACCAGCGTTACCTCGACAGGCTGTACCGCAACGACGGCCAGCTCCACACCTGGGAGCTGCCCGACGGCTCTCGGTTCCAGGCCAGCATTGCCGGCGTTGCCCCCGACGGCATGTTCACCCTGCAGCGCCCCGACGGCACCCAAGCCAGCTACGCCTTCAAGCAGGTGAAACACGTGGTGGGCCAAGCCACGCTTTGATCCTGGCCGCGGTCCTGGGTATGAGTAAAAAGACAAAAAAATCAAAAGTATATAATAAAACAGCACACAATGATGAGAATCGCAGTATACTGCTCGTCGCGCGATCATCTTGCGCCCCAATATGAAAACGCTGCCACAGCCCTGGGCCAGTGGATAGGCAGCCATGGCTACACGATGGTGTACGGCGGTGTGAAAAGCGGCCTGATGCACACCGTGGCCCAAGCCGCCCACGAGAGCGGAGGCAAGCTGCTGGGCGTGGTGCCGGCGCGCTTCGTCGAGCGCACCGACCCCCTTGTAGACCGCGTGATCAATTGCCACGACCTGGGCGACCGCAAAACCATCATGATGGACAATGCCGACCTCTTTGTGGTGCTGCCCGGCGGCCTGGGCACCATCGACGAGTGGATAAGCACGCTCTCGCAGCTCATCGTCAACGACGGCGACCGCCGTAGCATTGTCGTGGTCAACATCGACGGCATCTACGACCACCAGCTGGCACAACTCGAGGCAACGGCACACTCGGTATTTGCCCGCGGCAAGCACATCGACATGTCGATTGCCGTCGACAATATTGAAGAAATGAATGTTCAACTCGAAAAAGTAAGTAATGACTATGAAAAGTAAAATCTACACCCTCACCGGCGACAACGGCACGACCAGCCTCATAGGCGGCCAGCGTGTCGACAAGGACGACGTGCGCGTCGAAGCCTACGGAACCATCGATGAGCTCAATGCCAACATAGGCCGTCTGGCCCATGTGAGCAAGCTGCAGCAATGGCAAGTCGACATCATCCACAAGATTCAGAACAAGCTCTTCAACATAGGTGCCTACCTGGCCACCCCGAGCGATGGCAAGGCGCCTGTGCCTGGCCTTGCCGACGACGACGTGAAAGAACTCGAGGCCCGCATCGACGAGATCGACGTCCAGCTGCCTCCCCTGCACGGCTTTGTGCTGCCGGGCGGCAGTCTCACCGCAACCCGCTGCGACATATGCCGCACCGTGACCCGCCGGGCCGAGCGCCGCGTGGTCACGCTCGCCAAGCAAGTCTACGTCGACCCGCTGGTGCTGCGCTACCTCAACCGCCTGAGCGACTTCTTCTTTGTGTTTGCCCGCTTCAACAACATCAACGAGCAAATCGAGGAACTCTACTGGGACAAGAACGCATAGCATCTCGACAAGCGAGACTGCGCAACCTGAAGGGGGCGGGCCTGAATCTCACATTCAGGCCCGCCCCTGCTGCTTGAGACCGAAAGCAGCCGTTTTGCAAGATTTAACAGTGAGAAGTGGCCAAACGACGCAATTTGTGGGCGCAAACATGCCCTGGTTTTAAAATATAGTATTATTTTTGCCGAAAATTTCAGAAAACGTATTTTTTATTTTACGACGGAGGAAAACACTATGTATTGGACACTTGAATTAGCAACCAAGCTTGAAGACGCGCCCTGGCCTGCTACCAAGGACGAACTCATAGACTATGCTATGCGCAGCGGAGCGCCCATGGAGGTGATCGAGAACCTTCAGGAAATTGAAGACGAGGGAGAGACCTACGAGTCGATCGAAGACATATGGCCCGACTATCCTACCAACGACGATGATTTCTTCTTCAACGAGGACGAGTATTGAGCCCGCCACGCGCGGCAACACTTGCACGCCTACATAAGAGACTTTCAAGCAAGGCACACATAAGATGGGGATTGCTGCCGCCGCACAGGCACAGCTTCCCCATTTCTTTTTCTCCCCAAGCGACAGCCCGCCACATTTCATCCTACACCCGGCCCGCAGCCCGCAGCTACCTTTGCAGTCCAGACACACACACTCAAATCATCAAAACACACACCATGAAGTATTTCACACTCGACGAGCTCACCCGCTCGCGCACTGCCACCCGCCTGGGCATCGACAACACCCCCACTACCGAAGCGACAGCCTGCCTCAAGCTCCTGGTCGAGCACGTGCTCGACCCCCTGCGCCAGGCCTGGGGGCGACCCATCGCAGTCACAAGCGGCTACCGCTGCCCGCAGCTCAACAAGGCCGTGGGCGGTGTGCCCGGCAGCCAGCACCTGCTGGGGCAGGCTGCCGACATCGTTGCCGGCAGCCCGCGCGACAACGCCCGCCTCTACAAGCTACTGCAACAGCTGCGCCTGCCCGTTGACCAGGCCATCGACGAGCACGGCCACCAGTGGCTGCACGTGTCCTACGGGCCACGCAACCGCCGCAGCTATTTCTCGATCGACAACTAAAAACACACATCTTCATCACCACTATCATGAACAACAACACTGCAATACTGCATGCAGCCTTTGCGGCATGGAACGCCGCAAGCCACCTGCGCACGCGCCGCGAGCGCAACAAGCGATTCACCTATGGCGACCAGTGGGGCGACACATCGCTCGACTCCAGCGGCCGCCGCATCAGCGACTGGGACCGCTACAACAAGGAGGGACACCCACCCATCACCAACAACGTGCTGCGGCAACTGGTGAAGAGCATCGTGGGGCGCTTTCGCTCGCAGTATCTCGACAAGGCTACGCAACAAGGGGGCGGCAAGCCAGCCGGCACCGCCGAGCTCGACGAGCTCGACGCCCGCCTGCTCGAGGAGTTTCTCATCTCGGGCGTGTGCCTACAACGCGTCGACCTGGTGCACGACCTGCTCGAGAAGCACACGCAGGTGAGCAACGTGAACGTGAACCGCTTCTTTATCAACACCATTGCCGACCCGCTGGCCCGCGATTGCGAGATCGTGGGCCAAGTGCACGACCTGAGCGTGGCTGCACTCATCAAGCAGGTGGCCGCCGGCTCACGCCGCAAGGCGGCCTGGGTGAGACGCCTCTACAGCGAGGATGTGGAGGCGCGCACCGCCAGCCTGGCCACCGCCCTGGGGGCCGACTCGCAGAGCGGCACCCACTTCTGGTACTGCCCCACCGGCAAGTGCCGCGCCATCGAGGTGTGGACACTCGAGAGCCACGAGGTGCTCACGTGCCACAACCGCGCCACCTCGCAGGTATTTGTGGCCCCGCTCGGCCAGCTCAAGAAATTGAAGAGCAACCCCGACATGAGCGTGAGCTGGGACATCGCCACCACCTGGCACTGCCGCTGGTTCTCGCCCATGGGCGACCTGCTGGCCGAGTACGACTCGCCCTACCGCCACGGCAGCCACCCCTATGTGATGCGTTTCTACCCGCTCACCGATGGCGAGATACACAGCTTCATCGAGGACATGATCGACCAGCAGAAGCTCGTGAACCGCTTGGTGACAATGGTCGACCACGTGATGAACTCAAGCGCCAAGGGTGTGCTGCTCTATCCCGAGAACGCCATGCCCGACGGCTTCACCTGGAGCCAGGTGCGGCAGGTGTGGCGCAGCTGCGACGGCGTGTTGCCCTACAACCCGCAGCTGGGCGAGGCCAAACCCGAGCAAATCTCGGCCAACAACACCAACTTCGGGGCCTACCCCATGATCGAGCTGCAACTCAAGATGCTCGAGCACATATCGGGCGTGTCGGGGGCACTGCGCGGCCAGAACGTGGACACACGAGGCAGCTCCACCCTCTACCAGACACAGGCCGACAATGCCGCCATAGCCCTGGCCGACATCTTCGACACATTCAACGCCTTCCGCCAGAGCCGCCAGGCCAAGCTCGCCCGGTTGTGACAGGCAAGAGAGAAATGCAGCAGCCGGGACACTACTTGCCGTAGGAGTTTTTCTTGCGGTAGTTGTTGGGCGAGTCGCCCAAGTGCTTTTTCACGTATTTTCCAAAAAACGAAAGATTGTCGAAGTTCATCTCCGTGGCAATCTCCTTGATGCTCATGTCGCTGTACTGCAACAGCTGCTTGATGCGCCCGATAATCGAGGCCGTGATGAGCTCGCTTGCCGTCTGGCCACACTTCTGCGTGCAAATGCTGGTGAGATACTTGGGCGACACACACAGCAGGTTGGCAAAGTGCTGCACGCTGCGACTGTTGGTCTCATTGGCCGCCAGCAGCAGCACAAAGCGGCGAAAGAGCCTGTCGCCCTGCCGCAAGATGGTAGCCTCGCTGTCGCTCACATGCCTGGAAATGCTTGAAAGCAAGTCGAGCGAGAAACTGCGCAAGAGGTCGAGCATCGTCTCGCGGCCGTAGTTGATCGACGGATGCTCGATTTTGAACATGGCCAGATCATAATATTTCACCATGAGTTCCAGCTCCTCGTCGTCAAACTTGACGATGGGGTTGCCCGATATCTTCATGAGGCCTTCAAAGATGGTTTTGTTGATAATGTTGATGTCAAAACTGGTCGACAGCGCGATAATCTTGCACATGAAGTCCTCGTCGGGCTTCAAGTCGCTCAACACACTGTTGACACTCACAAAGAGGGCGTCGCGAGCCTCGACAACATAGGCCACATTGTTGAGCTTGAGCTGCAGCGTGCCCGACTGGCAAAACACAAAGGCCACAAAGTTGACCTTGAAGGTGACTTGCAGGGCAGCGATCGACTTCACATTGTCGGCAAAAGCTATCTCGCCGTCAAAGTACTTGACACTGTCGGGCATCTTCACCACATCGCTCAACGAGAATTCTTCAATTTCATTCAGTTTTATCATGAGTGGTCAATTTCTTGCTATATGCAGGACAAAAATAGTCAAAATCTCGCAATTTCACACTTCGGTCACTCAAAATTTCCTTGCCATTTCATGGCCCGCTAAAAGTCGAAGCCCAAGCCCACGCGCACGTTCATGTTGATATCGTGCTCGCTGCGCAGCGTCTTGAGCGGGAGGCGGTTGAAATAGTGGGTAAGCTTGGGCTCGACAAAGATGGCCACATGGTCGGCAAGCGAGTATTGCACCCCAAGCATGCCGCTGCCCGACCACTGGGCTCGGCCCACATGCACGTGCTCGCTGCCAAACTTGGCCTTGGTCACCCACTCGACCATGCCCTCGGCGCCCACATAGGCCGAGAAATGCCTGTAGCTGGCAAAGTGCCACCTCAGGCCCACGGGCAGCCCCACCAGCTGCACCACCTGCCCGCAGGTTTCGCCGTTGAGCCGGTTGGTCACATCGCTCGAGTAGCTGCTGAAGCTGCCGCCCACCGTGGCCTCGAGGCCGTAGTCGAGCATCTTGCCCACCGTGAAGCCCACCACAATCGGTATCTTGTGCTTGTAGTCGTAGCTTGGTGCCGCGCTGGCTGCCAGCAGCATCGTGTTGTAGGTCATGGCATCGGGGGGCATACTGCGACCCATGCCGCCGCTGCCGGCCATCATCACGCCCATGCCGTAGACCTGGGCCGTGAGGCCGGTGTCGTCGCCACTGGTACCAGCGGTGAAACCGCCATAACCGGCCCACTTCGAGCTCGAGGCCGCGCCCGTTGCAACAGCAGCATTGTGCCGGGCATCTTGCCCAGTCTCGTTGCTGGCCAGGAGCGGCTCGCGGCCGGCGGCATCCCTGGCCGTGTCGACTGGGGCAACGCTGTCGCGAGCTGGTGCCTGAGCCCACTGTTGCAGTGCTTGCGATGCTTGAGGCTGCAACGGTACCTCAATCGCACGGTGCCGGGAAAGATGAGCGCGGGCGGCAGCAGGCCGAGAGGTCTCCACAGGGGCAGGCGACGGCTGGGGCACAGGGGCAGGCGCGGGCTGGGCGGCCGCAATGGCAGGTGCCGTTGCAGCAGGAGCCAGGCGACGGGGCTGCGGCACCAGCAGTGCAGTCACCACGACAATGGCAGCCACCACAGCTGCAGCGGCAGCCGCAACCCACGGCCACAGGCGCCTCGCGAGTGCACGCCGCTGCGGTGCAGCCGCAGGCGAGGCCTTGCCGTCGACACGGCTTGCTATGCCCTCCCAAGCCTTCTGGTCGACAGGAAGCTCAGCCTGCTGCAACCGGCGGCGCACGGCCTGGATCCAGTCGGTATTGTCAATTTCCTGGTTCATAGTGCATTTCCTTTCTTGCTACATAGTCATTTATCTTGCGGGCCAGCATAGCCTTGGCCCTGGCCAGCTGCGACGACGAGGTGTTGACGCTTATGCCCAGCTCGCTGGCAATCTCGCGGTGAGAATACCCCTCGATGCAATACAGGTTAAACACCGTGCGGTATCCCGTGGGCAGCTCTTCGACAAGCCGCATGAGCTCGGCCAGGTCGAGGCCCTCCACATCGGCAGGTGTGGGCTCGTCGGCGACGAGGCCGGCCTCGGGCCGCTCGTCGAGGCTCACCGCCTGCAGCATGTGGCGGTTGTCGCGCAAGTAGTTGAGCGACATGTTCACGGCCATGCGGTTGAGCCACCCTCCCAGCGAGCCCTTGCCTCGCCACTTGAACTGGGAGAAGCCGCGCAGGGCGCGCACAAGGGTGTCTTGCAACACGTCTTGTGCCACGTCGCCGCGTCCCACATAGCGCACGATGGTGGCCATGAGACGAGGTGCATAGCTGTCGTACAAGGCACGCTGTGCCTTGGCCTCGCCACGCCTACAACCTGTAGCAATCTCTGCTTCTTCCATTATATTCCGTAATCACTTGCTCACTCGCCTTATAGGAATGTGGCTGTAAAATAATAACACCAGAAGTGCAAATATACTGCATCGAGACCACAAAAAAAAACTGCCAGCCGGGCCGGGCAACATGCCCACTGGCAAATTTTAAAGCCCTACGCCCACAACCCACAACATTTTTTGCTAACTTTGCACCCAAAATCAAAAAGGCTCCAGGCGAGTATATAATTTTTTCAACATTCATCGTAAATAAACAGTAATTGCAATGGAAGAATTTTTCAACAACATAAGCCAGAGCATCATCAAGCTGAGCGACTTCTTGTGCGGCTATCCCGAGTTTTTCCTGCTCATAGGCGGGGGATTGTTTCTCTTCATCTACTCAGGCGGCGTGAGCATCAAGCGACTGCCCTGGAGCGTGCGCGCCCTGCGCCAGAAGCAAGCCAAGAGTGCCGGCAAAGACACAGGCCAGATAAGCTCGTTTCAAGCCCTGATGAGCGCCATAGCGGCCACCGTGGGCATGGGCAACATCGCCGGCGTGGCCATTGCCTTGTCGATAGGCGGGCCGGGCGTGATATTCTGGATGTGGGTGAGCGCCATTGTGGGCATGGGCACCAAGTTCTTTGAGGGCACGCTGGCCATTATGTACAAGGGCCGCGACAGCGAGGGCGTGGTGCAAGGCGGCCCCATGTACATGATCACCCAGGGGCTGGGCAAGAAGTGGAAGCCACTGGCCGTGGCCTTCTCCATATTCGGCCTCGTGGGCACCCTGTGCTTCATGCAGGCCAACCAGCTGGTAGAGTCGATCACCACCGTGTTCACCTCGCCCATGGGCATTGAGAACACGGTGGGGCTGCGCTTCACGCTGGGCGTGGTCATCGTGCTCATTGTGGGCACAGTCATCATAGGCGGCATCAACCGCATTGCCAAGACGGCGGCCAGGGTTGTACCCCTCATGGTCACCCTCTACCTCATTCTCGTGGTGGTGATCATGGTACTCAACTACGACCAGGTGCCCGGCGTGTTCAAGCAAATCATCGACGGGGCCTTCCATCCATCGGGCATCGCCGGCGGTGTCGTGGGCATTGCCTTGACTGGCGCCCGCCGTGCAGCCATGGTCAACGAGGCCGGCGTGGGCACCGCCTCGATGATGCACGGCGCCTCGATGAACACCGAGCCCGTGCGCGAGGGGCTTGTAGCCATGATCGCCCCGCTCATCGACTCGGGCATTGTGTGCACGCTCACCTCGATACCCATCATCCTGGCCGGGCAGAACATAGGCACCGGCGAGGTGAGTGGCGGCCTCTACATCGCCCTGGGAGCCTTCGGCCAGCTCCTGCCTCATGTGGGGCAGTACCTGCTCATGATTATCGTGTTTTTCTTCGCCTTCTCCACCATGTTCTCCTACAGCTACTACGGGCAGAAGTGCACCAACTACCTGTTTGGCGCCAAAAACGCCAAGTACTACAACTACTACTACCTGGCCATGATCATTGTGGCCGCAGTCATCAAGCTCGACCTGCTGGTGAGCTGCATGGACCTGGCCTTCTTCCTGATGGCCGTGTGCACCATGTTCACCCTGCTGGCCCTGAGCCCGCGCGTGAAGCGCGAGATGAAAGCCTACTTTGCCCGCCACGAGCAGTAGCGGCACACGCACAAAAAAAAGCAACGCCTGCCAAAAATCGTCTCTTGGCGGGCGTTGTTACATTTAAAGACTGTGTTTCTTTTTCAACAATTTCTTTTCAGGCCTTACGGCCTTCTCTTGCATTTTTGGCCTAACTAAATCTAGTAATTAAAATCAAGTAATGTTTTTTTCTCTTTGGTCAACCACTGGAAAAATTTATACAAATAATTCTATTCTTCAACCTTGAGTATATTCATGCGGTAAGCCTTTCCTATGAGCTCCGCAGCATTACGTGCTTCCATCTTACGGAGTAGTTGCTTGCGATGATATTCCACCGTATTGGTTGAAATATAAAGCCTCTCCGAGATTTCCTTACTGTTTAGACCACACGACAAGAGCTTGAGCACTTCAAGCTCTCGGGCAGTTAATTCTTGAGTTCGGGCAATCATCAATGTATTAATCTTAATAAATAATTGGTACGCAAAAATAAACCACAATTGTATAATTTCCAAAAAGTTAGAAATCAAAATGCACTGCGACGGGCGAAAACTACTATTTTCAGTCGGACAAGCTGTCGCTCTGTGTACAAAGTGTTCAAGCTTTCCTTTTTGAGGTGAATTTGGCGCAGCATCAATGGTTGCCCGATATGTCCAAATCAGAAATGCCGACCGGTGCAGGACATGGCTTTTTACCTCTCGCCAAGCCGGTTCACTCGATGCCGTATTTCTTCAAAATGGGGAGCAGCTGGCCCCGTAGCGACCTGGCCCAAAGCGTATAGCCATAGTCGTCGGGGTGCACGCCGTCGACACTCGACAGGTGGTCGGGCGGCGTGGCGCTGGGCGTGATATAGTACACGTCGCTGTAGCGGCGGCAGGCCAGGGCCATCATGCTGTCGGCAACAGCAATCTTGGCCGCCTCGAGGCTGTCGGCCTTGAGGTTGAAGTTGCGGCCCTCGCGCCTGATGGTGCGCTGGAACACGAGCGGGATGCCCGGGAGGGCCTGCCGCACCGTCTCGATGAAGGGTAGCAGGCGCTCCCTGATCTCGCCGGGCGAGGGATTGGAGAAGCAGTCGAACAAGAAGGCGTCGACCTGGGCCGCGGCCAGCACGCGGGCAAAATAGGGCTGCAGCTTGCTGTGGCCACTGCACCCCAGGCTCAGCATCTCGAGACCCGTGAGGCGCGACAGCTGGGCCACATAGGTCATGCCGGCGCGGCTCACGCCCGTGCCATGGGTGAAGCTGCTGCCCCACACCCCGATGCGGTGCCTGAAGGGCCGGGGCAGCGGCTCGATGCGGGCGCTGGCCTCGACGGCAATCTGCACCGAGTCGACCTCGGCAAAGAGCGGCAAGTAGAGCAGGCACTCGTGCATCGAGCCGTCCATGTTGGCCACCAGCTCCAAGTCCTCGCCCAGCAGCAGCCGCTGGTCGCTCTTGCAGCCACTGCCGGCATAGCGCCAGATGCCGTCGCGCCTCACATAGAGGTCGTAGCCGCGGGCGGCGATGCCCGTGGTGTTGACGGGCGACTGGTACTGGCCGTAGACCGTGCGCACATTGATGACACGGCTGTCGGTCTTGAAGGCCACCGCGAGCCCCGCCGACTCGCGCACCTGCAGGTTCTCGGCTCGCGTGAAGCCCTTGAAGCGCACCGTGTCGACGCGGTGATAGGGATTGGGGTTGCCTGGCATGAGCTGGCCGCACAGCGTGAGCGTGCTGGCCTCTACATGCTTGAGCCCCACTGGCCGCGCTGCCCGTGCCGTGACTGCGAGTGCTGCGAGCACGACAAGCAGCACGCATGAGAGTGTGGGTTTGGTCATTGCTGTAAAGATTTATGGGTGTGTAATATGCACACACCCAAAGTTAACAAAAAAATCGGGGAATAGCCTTAGGTGAGGGACAAAAAAAAATTAGGTGTCTCGCGACAACTAATCCTTAAACTTAAAATCTAATACCATGAAAAACCTTGACAAAGGTAGGTATTATATGTTATAAAACATAACCCTCCAACATAAAAATCTTGTAAATTAACACAATTTAAACACTTTCCTTCACATGGCGGATTCCAGAAGCAAGTGCAAAGTTACGCTATTTTTTCTTCAATCATGTCTTTGGGCTTGCGAAATCTCTTTCTTGGCCTGTTGTTTAATTTTTCGATGATGCTCTTGACATATAGCCTTGAAATACCCCTAAAGTCCGTCTTCTTCGGAATATATTGCCTGATGAGCCCGTTCATGTTCTCGATGGCTCCCTTCTCCCACGAGCAGTACGGATGTGCGAAGTAAACTTTCGTGTTAAGTTCCCTCGCAATGATTTCGTGTGCGGCAAACTCCGGCCCGTTGTCTGTCGTTATCGACCTTACAGGCAGCCCGCTCTCCCGTAAGAGTCTCACCACGGCGTTTGCCAGTGGAACGGTCTGCTTTCCCGTATCGAGTTTCTCCATGAGCATAAAGTTGCTCTTTGGGTGCTTCGCGCCCCCAGCCGCAAGGCAAACCTCCGCGGTGTTTTTCATGGGTTAATGCACCGCAGAGTTTTGCACTTCTAATTGGAATTAGCGGTAAAAAGATAAAGAATAAATGTAATTTGTTGATTTTATGATTGTTTTATTTGGTCTATTCAGAAGAATTGAGTAATTTTGCAGCGAGATTCGAGTAAAGTTGCAATAAGAATTGAGTAAAATTTACAATCGTTTTGAGTATGACTTATATACGAAAGCAATATCACACGCTACGGGAGCGCATCCTTGAACCAAGGCACTTTATGCAGATATTGGCAGGACCGAGACAGGTAGGAAAATCCACGCTTGTCGGCCAGGTTCTGGATGACATCTCCATTCCGTATACCTTAGAAGTGGCTGACGCTGTAGATCCTAAGGATAGTGACTGGATTCACCGTGTATGGGAGTCAGCCCGTGCTACGATGCAAATACGTAAAGAGCAGGAGCGTCTGTTGGTGATTGACGAGGTGCAGAAGATTGACAATTGGAGTGAGATGGTGAAACGTGAATGGGATGAAGACTGTCGTCGACATGTGAACTTGAAGGTGGTGCTGCTTGGTAGTAGCCGCCTTCTGCTGAAACGGGGAATGACAGAATCGTTGGCCGGACGCTTTGAATTGATTCGACTTGGGCACTGGAGTCTACAGGAGATGAGGGATGCCTTCGGCGTTACGCTTGACCAGTACATTTACTTTGGCGGCTATCCTGGACCTGCAGGCATGATTGATAATGAGAAGCGATGGCGTAAGTATATCAAGGACTCTCTGGTGGCTCCTGCCATTGAGAAGGATGTTATAATGACTTCAAACATCTACAAGCCAGCGTTGATGAAGCAACTTTTTGAGTTGGGATGCGGCTACTCTGCCGAAATACTGTCGCTGACCAAGCTAATGGGTCAGTTGCAGGATGCCGGAAATGTGACCACGCTTGCGGCCTACTTAGATATCCTTGATGAATGCGCCCTTCTGACGGGCCTGCAGAAATATGCTAATGACGATGCACGTAAGCGTGGCTCCGTGCCAAAATACCAGGTATATAACAATGCTCTGCTGACGGCCTACAAAGGCCATTCGTTCCTTGCCGATCGGACGGACACAAAACTTTGGGGACGATGGGTAGAGAGTGCGGTTGGAACACACATCCTGAGTATGGCAGAGGAACTGGACTACAAGGTGTATTATTGGCGTGAGCCGTCAAGAAGTAAAGACAAGAGTGACAAAGAGGTAGACTTCATTATAGATAACGATGGTGAGTTGACAGCTATAGAGGTGAAAAGCGGTCGTCGCGGAATGAACTCTGGGTTGCCAGCTTTCGTAGAAGCATTCCATCCCAAACGGGCTTTTATCGTAGGTACGGGCGGTGTTTCTTTGGAGGATTTCCTGAGTTGTGATATTGAAAGTCTGCTTCATCAGGAGTAATTGTAGCGGAAAAGTTATATTTGTTTCTGTTGTAGCGACAGTAACTATTTGAATAATAGCGTTTTTACTGACAGATGAGAGTTTCGCTACATCGCTACAAGAAAAATGGCCGAAACTAATATGATATAACCAACGAGAATTTTTGTTCCAACAAGAATCTCAACATTAGTTTTTTTCTTTCGGCTTCCCTACTTATAAAAATATCTCCCTGTGTATTAAGCAGCAAGGAGATATTTTACTTGAAATGTTTACTTGATAACCTGATTCCCCGTGGACCAAGTGGCTTTTTCTGTCGGCTTCTTTTTGTTGAGTGCCATGACACCCACCAGTTTGTGCGGAATGTACATTTCTTCGAGATAATTCAAGTCCTCTTCTGTCAGTTTCAGGTCGAGGGCAGCTACAGCTCCGTCGATGTGGTGCAGTTTTGTGGCTCCGACTACGGGCGACGCAACTTTGCGCAAAAGCTCCCTTCTCCCACGTGCAGTACGGATGTGCGAAGTAAACTTTCGTGTTAAGTTCCCTCGCAATGATTTCGTGTGCGGCAAACTCCGGCCCGTTGTCTGTCGTTATCGACCTTACAGGCAACCCGCTCTCCCGTATGAGTCGCACCACGGCATATGCCAGTGGAACGGTCTGTTTTCCCGTATCGAGTTTCTCCATGAGCATAAAGTTGCTCTTTGGGGGCTTCGTGCCCCCAACCGCAAGGCAAACCTCCGCGGTGTTTTTCATGGGTTAATGCGCCACAGAGTTTTGCACTTCTTATTGGAATTAGCCCATCACCACTGCCCATGCCAGGCCGTGCAACGGGAATAAAAATCATGCACCTTGCCCGCTGAATGCCGGGCATGCCGGCTTGCAGGCAAGGTGCAGCGATGTGGCAAGGCGAGCCACGGGTCATCGGTTGCGGCGGCTCTTCTTCTTCGACGACTTTTCCTCGTCGTCGCTCGAGCTGCTGCGCTTAGAGCGTTTCTTCTTGCTCGATGCCGAGGTCTCGTCGTCGTTTTCCCTCGACTTGCGGTTCTTGGTAGCCTTCGACTTCTTCTTGACGGGGATGTTCACCGTCTGGCCGGGCTCGATGTGGCTGCCCTTGATCTTGGGGTTGGCCTTCTTGAGCTCATCGACGGTCATATCGTTGTTGCGGGCTATGCGCTCGAGCGACTCGCCACGCTTCACCTCGTGTGCGTCCATCTTGGGCTCATCGTCCTGCTGGCGAGCCCTGCTGCGGCGGCTCTTCTTCTTGGATGAGGTCTCTTCTCCATCGTCGCCTCGCGAGGCCTTGCTGCTGCGCGAGCGCTTGCTGCTGGTCTGCTCCTGCTCGTCGTCGTGGGCTGCCTTGCGGGCGCGCGCCTTCTTGCCCGACGACGACTTTGAGCTCTCGGCCTCGTCGTCGCGAGCTTGCTTGCGCGAGGCCTTTTTCTTGCTGCCATCGTCTTGCGAGGCCTTGCTTTCTTGCTCGGTCTTGCGCGTGGTCTTGTGGCCGGTCGCCTCGCTGTCGTCGCTGCTGCGCGACGACTTGTGGCTGTAGCTCTCGCTGATTTCACGGGTCACCTCGTCGTCGATGCTGTAGGAGCCGGCATAGGGCGTATAGGTGCCGCTTGCCGAGCTGCTGGCCACCGGGGTGGCGGCAACCGGAGCGGGAGTGGGCTGCGGCTGCGCAGCTTGTGCGGGCTGTGCAGGCTGTGCGGGCTGCGATGGCGCAGCAGCCGCCTTCTGGGCCACATCGGGCACCTTGAGCACCTGGCCGCGGCTCACGTGGCGGCGCGTGAGGCTGTTGAGCGTCATGAGCTGGTCGACGCTGATGCCGAAGCTGCTGGCCACGCTCTCGATATCCTCGCCACGCTTCACCTTGTAGTATTTGGTGGCAGCGGCAGCGGTCGCTGGTGTGGCGGCAGGCTGTGCAGCAGCCACTTGCGTAGCAGGCTGTGCAGCAACCGTTTGCGTGGCAGGCTGTGCGGGAGCTTGCATCGTGGGAGCCGAGTAGCCGTAGTTGTTGGCCGTGGGAGCGTCGTTGGGCGTGCCGGGTTCACGCACATCGCGGGCGGCATACAGGTCGGGGCGGTAGCTGTTGATGCTGTCTTCGACCAGAATGAAGCTGTACACCTGCTGCGAGGGCAGGGCCAGCGTGTAGGGGCGGGCATCGCCAGGTATCACGTCGTGGCGATACTGGGGGTTGAGAATGCGTATTTCATCGATGGGAATGTTGAGCACCTTGCTTATCTGCGCAAAGTTCAAGCGCTGGTTCACCTTCACGGTGTCGATGAGCAGGGGCTTGGTGGCCAGGCTGGGACTTATGTTGTGCTCCTTGTAGTAGTGCATCACATAGGTGGCTGCGATGAAGGCGGGCACATAGCCGCGGGTCTCACGGGGCAAGTAGTTGTAGATTTCCCAAAAGTCGGGCTTGGCCGAACCGTCGCCGGCGCGCAACAGGGCCTTGTTCACATTGCCAGGACCGCAGTTGTAGGCAGCGATAGCCAGCGACCAGTCGCCGTAGATGTCGTAGAGCTTCTTGAAATAGTCGGCCGCAGCATCGCTTGAGCGGTAGGGGTCGCGACGCTCATCGACGAGCGAGTTCACCTCGAGGCCCTGGTTGCGGGCCGTTTCGAGCATAAACTGCCACAAGCCCGAGGCGCCCACGGGCGACACGGCATTGGGGTCGAGGGCGCTCTCGATGACGGGGATATACTTGAGCTCGAGAGGCATGCCGCGCTTTTCAAGTGCCTGCTCAAAGATGGGCATGTAGTAGGGGCTCATGCCCAGCATCTCGGCCACGAGTGTGCGCTCGCGGTGGGTGTAGCGCTCGATGTAGGACTTCACCACCTGGTTGAAGGGCAGCTCGATGCCACTGGGTATGGTCTTGAGGCGGGAGATATAGGTAGCGTCGCTCACGTCGCCGGGATCCTTGTTTTCCACGTCCTTGTCGAGCACGGCGTAGTTCTGCAAGTACCAGTTCCTCATGAGCTCCTGCGTGTTGGTCTCAAAGCTGTAGGGAAACTGGATGTTGTCGTCGGTGATCGACTCCTTGAGCGAGAGAATCGACTTGTGGGGGGCTGCCACTGCCGAGAGGGCCACAAGGGCCACGACTATCAATGACTTGATTCTGTATTTCTTCATGTTGCTAAACGTAATCTTAAAAGTTAAAGCCCAGGTGCATGCCCAGCGAGGGCCATCGGCTCAGTTGCGGGGCCGCGATGGCCGCGGGGCCCACGTTCATCGTCAGGTTGTCGCTGATGTCGAAATGGGCCAGCGAGGCATCGACATAGGCATCGACGATGTTGATCAAGTACACAGCCACAATGCTGATGATGCATATTTCCTTGTAACGGCGATAATAGTTCTTCTTGTTTTTGAGCGTTTTCTTGAGCCAGTCGATGTCGAGGTCGCTCTCTTTCACCGTGGGCGGGAAAAAGTCCATGTAGCTCTTGGTGCCGGGGTCGCTGTCCATCAAGTCGCGGTAGCCCTTGGTGTAGTCGTTGAGCATGCGGTTGTTCCACGAGGTGGCATAGGTGAGGCCCACAAAGGCGCCCACCACGATGGGCAGCTTCCAGTAGCGGTGGTTGTAGATCTGGCCCAGGCCGGGGCACAGGGCCGAGAGCCACATGGCACGCATGGGGTCGGGGTTGAACACCTTGATACGGCCCAGGCTGTTGTCGTAGAGCGTGTCGGGTTTCAAGGCCAGGCGCAGCGAGTCGGCAGCTGTGAAGCGCACGGTGTCGCCATGCTCGTCGAGCACAGCGCTGCGCAGGTTGTGGTCGGCCACGGCAGCGCGGGCCGTGTCGGGCACGTCGAGCTGCCCCACCTTGGCGCTGTCGGGCTTATCGCGGTTGGGGTTGCGCACCGGCAGCTGCAGTTGCGAGGCTGGCATGTCCTGGGCCTGAGCCGGAACGGCAGCAAGCACAACAAGGGCAAGGCACAGCACGACGGCCGCCCCTGCCAGGCTGGTGAAATATGTAGTCACACACTTCCTCACAACAGGTGTAAAATGCAGTGGGCCACGTTGCTGTAGGCGGGGCCGCACGTGCCAGGATTTATTCCTTCAACTTGTCAAAGATAGTAATTATTTTCTCAAGTTCTTCCTCGTTCTTGAAGGGGAATGTTATTTTTCCTTTACCCGAGAGGTCGCAAGTCATCTTCACAGGCACGCCAAAGGAGGTACTCAGGTGCTTCTTGAGCACTTCATAGTCTTTGTTGTTCAGGCGCTTAGGCGGTTGTTGCTGTGGGGCGTCGGGGTTCTCGGCCTGCTGCTGGTATTGCTTGGCGAGCGACTCGACCTGGCGCACCGATAAACCTTTTTTAAGGGTTTCGTTATACAATTTTAACTGCAACGTGGGCTTGTCGACGGCCAGCAGGGCGCGGGCGTGGCCCATGTCGATGTGCTTGTCGCGCAAGCCCAGCTGCACCTCGGCCGGCAGCTTGAGCAGGCGCAGGAAGTTGGCTATGGTCGAGCGTTTTTTGCCTATGCGTTCGCTCAAGCGGTCTTGCGTGAGCTTGTACTGGTCGATGAGTTTCTTAAATGTGAGGGCGATCTCGATAGCGTTCAGGTCCTCGCGCTGTATGTTCTCGATGAGGGCCATCTCGGTGAGCTCGCTGTCGTTGGCCGTGCGTATGTAGGCCGGCACGGTCTCCAGGCCGGCAAGCTTGGCGGCACGGTAGCGGCGCTCGCCCGAGATGATCTGGTAGGCATCGGGGCCGGCACTGCGCAGGGTGAGGGGCTGGATGATGCCCAGCTCGCGTATCGAGGTGGCCAGTTCCTCGAGCGAAGTCTCGTCGAAGTTGCGGCGGGGCTGGTCGGGGTTGGGCGAGATTTGCTCGATAGGGATTTCGTTGATGGCCGACGAGCCGCTCGTCTGGATGTCGTCCATCGAGATGAGAGAGTCGAGGCCGCGGCCTAATGCATTTCTTTTCATAATCGTGTCTTAAGAGAGTGTAAAAGTTGACGTCGGCACCGCCTGGCGCGCAACAGCTTGTGCACTGGCTGCCGGTGCTGTGGCAGGGGCAGCCGGTGCCGTGTTATCGCTTGTCGGCCTTCTTGCGGTCCTTGGCTATGAGTTCCTTGGCCAGCTGCAAGTGGCTGGTGGCCCCGCGGCTTGCCGGGTCGTAGAGCAGGGCGGGCAGCCCGTGGCTGGGAGCCTCGCTCAAGCGTATGTTGCGCGGAATGACCGTGTTGAACACCATCTGGCCAAAGTGGCTCTTGAGCTCCTCGTAGATTTGGTTGGCCAGGCGCAGGCGCGCGTCATACATCGTGAGCAGGAAGCCCTCGATCTTGAGCACCGGGTTGAGCTTCGACTTGATGATGCGTATCGTGTTGAGCAGCTTGGAAATGCCCTCGAGGGCAAAATACTCGGCCTGCACCGGGATGATGACCGAGTCGGCAGCCGTGAGGGCGTTGACCGTGATCAGACCCAGCGACGGGCTGCAGTCGACGAGAATGTAGTCGTAGGCGTCCTTGATTTGGGCAATGGCATCGCCCAGCACCTTCTCGCGGTTGGTCTTGTTGATGAGTTCCAGCTCGGCCCCCACCAGGTCGATGCGCGAGCCTATGAGGTCGAGGCCGTCGACACACGTGTGCACCTCGGCGCCGCGCAGCGGGTAGTCGTCGACCAGGCACTCATATATCGACGAGGTCATCTGCTTGGGATCGACACCCAGGCCCGAGGTGGCATTGGCCTGCGGGTCGGCGTCGATGAGCAGCACCTTCTTTTTGTTGGCAGCCAGCGAGGCCGCAAGGTTGATGGCGGTAGTGGTCTTGCCCACGCCGCCCTTTTGATTTGCTATTGCTATAGTCTTTCCCATAATAATACCAAATATTCCTTCTTTTACCATTGCAAAGGAAATCCTTTTCGGGCAAAAAAACTTAGAAATCAGCGTTAAAATGAGAAAACTGTTGATAAGTCGCCCTTTTTGTTAATAACTATGGGGCGGCTGCCTGCCATAGCCTGGGCAAAATAAAAGTAAAAAAAAGCGAAAAACCACACACATATAAAAATAAACATTATCTTTGCTGAAAATATCTCTTTAAAAATGTAACTTTTCGACCCTGTCGTGCGTCTATGCTATATAGACACTGTGAAACAGAACTTTTTTCAGAATTCAAATTATATATTTTTTAAACAAACTTTTCTATGAGAATTAAAAACTTAATGGCAATTGCCCTCATGCTATTGACCAGTGCCTTCTGTGCCATGGCTCAAGACATGGCCGTGCCTCAAGACACAGCCGTGCACACAGGCAAGCTTGCCAACGGACTCACCTACTACGTGCGCTACAACAACTACCCTGAGCACCATGTAAACTTCTACATTGCTCAACGTGTGGGCTCGTTGCAGGAAGAGGAGAGCCAGCGCGGCTTGGCCCACTTCCTGGAGCACATGTGCTTCAACGGCACCGAGCACTTCAAGGGCAACGGCGTGATCGACTACACCCGCTCGCTGGGTGTGGAATTTGGCCGTGACCTGAACGCCTACACCAGCATCGACCAGACGGTGTACAACATCAGCGACGTGCCCAGCGGCCGCCAGAGTGCCCTCGACTCGTGCCTGCTCATCCTCAAGGACTGGAGCAATGGCCTGCTGCTCGAGGACAAGGAAATCGACGAGGAGCGCGGCGTGATACACGAGGAGTGGCGCATGCGCCTCTCCCCGAGCCAGCGCATGCTTGAGCGCGACCTCGAGACGCTCTATCCTGGCTCCAAGTATGGCAAGCGCATGCCCATAGGCTTGATGAGCGTGGTCGACGGCTTCAAGTACAAGGAGCTGCGCGACTACTACCACAAGTGGTATCGTCCCGACAACCAAGCCATCATCGTGGTGGGCGACATCAACGTGCCCTACACCATCAACAAGATCAAGGAGCTCTTCGGCTCGATTCCCGCACCGGCCAAAGACGCTGCCCAGGTGACCGAGGAGCCCGTGCCCGACAACAACGAGCCCATCATCGTGGTCGACAAAGACAAGGAGCAGCAATACAGCATAGTGCAACTCATGTACAAGCACGATCCCTTCCCCGAGAACATGAAGGGCGGCGTGCAGTATCTGGCCTACGGCTATGTGCAAGACATGATCGACCAGATGTTTGGCATGCGCTTCCAGGAGAAGTCCCAAGACCCCAACTGCCCGTTTATCCAGGCAGGTGCCGGCGACGGCCAGTATCTCTTCTCCAAGACCAAAGACGCCTTCCAAGTCTATGCCCTCCCCAAGGAAGGCAAGACCGCCGAGGCCCTGCAAAGTGCCCTCGAGACAGTGCTCCAAGCCCGCAAGTACGGCTTCACAGCCACCGAGTATGAGCGCGCCAAGAGCGACTACCTGAGCAACCTGGAGAAGGCCTACAACAACCGCGACAAGCAGAGCACCGAGCGCTTTGGCCGCCTCTATGCCAGCAACTACCTGGAGAAGGAGCCCATGACCTCGATCGAGACCAAGTACCAGATGATGAACATGCTTGCCCCCAACATTCCCGTCGAGGCCATCAACGAGGCCCTCAAGGAGTTTGTGAGCCTGAGCGACACCAACATGGTCGTGATCAACTTCAACCAGGAGAAAGAGGGCGCCGTCTATCCCACAGTGGCCAGCCTCAAGGCTGCCATCGACGCTGCCCATGCAGCCAAGATTGAGCCCTATGTCGACAACGTGAAGCAAGAGCCCCTCATGAGCACCATGCCCAAGCCTGGCAAGATCGTGAAAGAGACCAAGAATGACAAGCTGGGCTACACCGAGCTCACCCTGAGCAACGGCGCCAAGGTGGTGCTCAAACCCACCACCTTCAAGGAAGACGAAATCAAGTATCAGGCCGAGGCCAAGGGCGGCAGCTCGCTCTACGGCCCCAAGGACTATGCCACCAGCTCGCTCTTCGGCACCATCATTGGCGTGAGCGGACTGGGCGACTTCAGCAGTACCGAGCTCACCAAGGCCCTGGCTGGCAAGAACGTGAACGTCGACCTCGACATGAGCACTTCCTACACTCGCCTCAACGGCAACTCCACCAAGAAGGACCTGGAGACGATGTTGCAGCTCAACTACCTGTACTTCACCAACATCAAGAAGGATCAGAAGCAATACGACGCCACGATGAGCCTCATCGAGAACGCACTCAAAAACAAGAGCCTGCGTCCCGAGAGCGTGTTCTTCGACAGCGTGAGCTACACCATGGGCAACCACAGCTGGCGCGACAAGCCATTCTATGCCGACGACCTCAAGAACGCCAGCTACGACCGCGCACTGCAAATCGCCAAGGAGCGCACTGCCAATGCGGCCGACTTCACCTTCTACTTTGTGGGCAGCTTCGACATGGCTACCATCAAGCCGCTCATCGAGCAATACATTGCCTCGCTGCCCGGCGACAAGAGCAAGAAGTCTAACTACAAGAACGTGGCCTCCTATCCTCACGGCAAGGTCACCAACATCTTCACCAAGAAGATGGAGACGCCCAAGCCCATGTGCCGCATGGTGTGGTTCAACGACAAGGCGCCCTACAGCCTCGAAAACAGCATCAAGGCTGGCGTGGTGGGCGACATCCTCGACAAGCTCTATCTGCAAGAGATACGCGAGAAGGCCAGCGCTGCCTACTCGCCCGGTGCAGGCGGCGGCTCTCAGGTGACCGGCGACGTGCCCTACACCTACGTCTTGGGCCAAGTGCAAATGAAGCCTGAGAAGAAGGACCTGGCCATCAAGCTCATGCGCGACGAGATGCACTCGATTGGCAAGACGGTCGACGCCGGCACGCTCAAGGACATTCAAGCCAAGATGATAAAGGATGCCGACGAGAACGCCAAGGAGAACAGCTACTGGATGAACGTGCTCTCGATGTATGTGGGTCGCGGTATCGACCTGCACACCAACTACAAGAGCATCGTCTCGAGCCTCACTCCTGCATCGATCAAGGACTTCGTCAACAAGGTGATCCTGAGCTCGGGCAACGAGGTGGAAGTGACTATGCTCCCCGCCGAGTAAGGTAACCCACGGCCGGCGCATCGCCCCGAGAGCGCCAGCCCATAACACACAGCAAAAGCCTGCGGCTCCCCGCAGGCTTTTCTATTTTTACCCCGCCGCCGCCACCTGACGGGGCAAAATATTTAAAAAAAAATTCTCGATTGGCAGGGGGGCACAACTCAGCGGGGCCAGGATGGGGGGAGGTAGAGCACGAAATGGGGGTCGCTGTACACGATGCGGTAGTGATGGCGGCGCAAGAAGGCATTGAGCACGGCCAGCTTGGCATCGTCGAGAAATGGCGAGCGCACGTTGTAGTGGTCGAGGTCGGGCGCGGGACGCCCCCAGTGCTGCCCTATGGTGTTGAACCGCTGGCGCAGCACGGCCGGCAACGGGCCGGCAGCGGCAGCCTTGTCGAGCTTGGAGCGCAGCAGGCCGGCACTCAACAGCTCGGGCCACGAGCAGCCCATGTAGGGGCGCGTGTCGGTCATGTAGTTGACCAGGGGCATGCTGCCATACACCATGATCGTGTCGCCGGCACTCACCCAGGGCTCGATGCCGCGCAACATGCTGTCGACCACAGCCGCGCGCGCGGGTGTGGTGTAGATGCCGGCCACCCGAGGGTTGTGCACCGTCGCCGTCTTCTCCCACACAGGGCCTTGGTCGAAGTACACATCGCCCGAAACCAACTTGAAGGCGCACACCAGTGCAAAGACCGCGAGCAGGTCGCGGCCGTGGTTGTCGATCCACAGCGAGGCGGCTACCGGCAAGGCCAGCAGTGTGACCAGCGTGCCGCTGTTGTAGGCATAGCCGTCGCTGCCCACGGGAAACACCAGCGCCGTGTAGAGACCCGCCCAGGCCGCCATGCGCTGCTGCGGGTTGCCCATGACGATGACATAGATGCAGCCCGCCACGGCAAGTATCCACACCGGCCGCACGATGTTGATGCGCAGGGTGAGCCACACCACGAGCACGATGCAGGTCAAGCGCAACAGCCACCTGAGCGGCCGCAGCTCAATCCAGTCGCCCACCTTGATGTAGAGCCAGGCCACCAAGCCGTATTTCACGCCCACCCACAACTCGGTCTTGAAGAAGCCCAGCTGCGACATGAGCAAGAATGCCGCCGAGTGGGTCGAGGCACCCTTCTGGCCGGTGGCCAGGGCGTGCAAGTCGGTCATGTTGTCGAGAAAAATGCCCAGGTGCCCCAGCCCCCACATGAGGGCCGCCATGATGCCCACGCCTGCCACTGCGCCCCCCAGGCCTGCGAGCATGAGCCGGCCACGCTGCCTGCCGCCGTGCACTGCGGGCAGGAGCACGAGCAGCCCCAGGGCCAGCACATCGGGCACCCGCGTGAAGATGTTGACGCCCATCACCAGGCCCGACAGCGCCACGAGCCAGGCGTTGCTGCGCATCAAGCCCTGGCACAGCAACACTGCTGCAGCCACCCACAGCATGATGGCCAGCAAGTCGTTGCACAGCGTGACGGGGATGAGGATATAGGAGAAAGCTGCCACCACCAGGGCCAGTATCACGCCCGAGGGCCTGAAGAGCGTGCGCAGGTACAGAAAGGCCAGCCACATGCTGCCCACGACGACGACAATACCTGCAAGGCGCATGCCCAGCAGCCCCATGCCAGGGAAAAAATGCAGCAACGTGCCGCCCACCAGACCGCTCAGGTAGTACATGAAGTTGTACTCCACCGTGCCGGGTGCATCGAAGATGCGGGCATAGAAGGTCATGTAAAACCCGCTGTCGCACACGTCGAGGCCAAACACGGCGCCCACCGTGAGATAGGCCGCCACTACGAGGGTGGCTATTCCCATCCACAGGCCGCTGCGGGCATCTATCTTGCTTGTCAACGTGCTGGCTGCAGGTTTCATTGTGTGTGTGTATTGCGCAGTGCCCCACCGCGGGGGCTGGTGCTAAGGTAGTGAAAAAACAACAACAAAACAAGCGCCCTATGTCTTCATGAGCACAAGGGCGCTGCTATATCGCGTAAAATTGTGTGTGTGAGCGGGCTGACGCTTACTTCTGTGCAGGAGTATTGATAGGCGTACCTTGATTTTGCTGCACAGGCATGTCCTTCAAGGTAGGCATCTTCTCCCGAGTCACATACTGGGTATCGGTGAACAGGCAGGTGCATATCGAAAGCACGCAGATGAATATTGCCAGGCCCCAAGTGAGCTTCTCGATAAAATCGGTTGTCTTGCGCACACCCATAAACTGGTTGTAGTTGTTGACATTGGCAGCAAGGCCGCCGCCCTTAGACTTTTGAATCAAGATTACACCCACCAAGACGATAGATGCAATTGTAATCAAAGTTGCAAAAATACCATACATAATATTTTATCTGATTTTTATTTTTTACTTTTTTCGTTGAGTACCAATTTCCTTAAGAAACGTATTTGGTCTGCAAAGTAAATACTTTTTTCTGGAAATTTCAAATTTATGTTCTCTATAATTTCAAGAGCCTTAGAATATTTGCCTCGCGAGATGTACATCTTGGCCAGCGACTCGCTCAGCATCGAGTCGTCTTGCGGCTTGGGCTCGGCGATGGGCGTGTGGGCGATCTCGGCCGCCGCCGCGGGTTCGACGTGCTGCTGTGGCACCGACAGGGATTGACGTTTCTCGCGCTCGCGCTCCTGGGCGATAAACTTGTTGATGAGTTCGTCGTCGTGGCTCATGTCGAGGTCGGTGGCGTCGGCGGTGCCGCCCTCGTCGCGTTCCTGGGCGGCAAGCACATCGGCATAGTCGGGCGTGGGATTGAAGATGGCATTGTTGATGGCCTCGATCTCCTTGCTGCTCGTCGACCCGAAGGTGTTGAGAAACTGGTCGATGGCCTCGTCGGTGCCCGGTGTGGCCTGCTGCTGCAGGGGCTCGGGATAGAAGCTGGCAAAGAGCTGGGCCGATACGCCCAGCTGCATGGCCAGGGCCTGTCGGTCGGGGGTCACGAGAGCCAGGCGGTCGAGGATGGCCCGGTTGTCGTCGCCCTCGATGCCGTGCTGCTTGAGGTAGAGCAGGGCTGGCAGCCCGAAGTAGGGGTAGTGCTCGAGTGCCTCGTCGAGCCACTCGCGGGTGGCCACCGTGGTGTCGCCGCCCATTATCTTGTCGATGTCGTGTAGTATGTCCATCACCAGTTGCCTAAGGTTGCATTGAAAATCAAGTCCTTCAAGTCGTCGCATATCTCGGAGCACAGCTGGTCTTGCACGTCGGTGAGCAGCTGGTTGCTGTCGAAGTCGCGGTAGGCCGAGAAGGTCTGGTCGGTCGACAGGGCCGCGTTCTTGTTGTCGATATATTTCACGTGCACCGAGATGGTGAGGCGTGTGCGACTGGCATAGGCATTGTCGCTCACGGCCTGGGGGCTGAGCGAGTAGCCTGTGATCTCGCCCTCCATGCGCAGGTCGCTGTTGGGGCTGTCGATCACGTGCAGGCGCGTGTTTTGCGTCACCATGTCTTTGAGCTTGTTTTCAAAGAGCTGCTGCAGCGGCGGGTAGACCAGCGAGGCTCGTATAGGGAAATCGCTGAACGACACGGTCTTGTAGACGGTGTAGTCGAGCGCGGCGCCGTTGAGCTTGTAGCTTATCTTGCACGAGCTGGGCACGAGCACAAGCAGCACGAGTGTGAATATTGCGATAGCGCGTTGTAGCATTTTCTTGTTGCGAAACATAGCCGATAGTCGATTTTCAGTTGAACTGCACCTCATGATGTTGTCAACTCTTCAGGTTGCGCGACTCCAGGCCGTACTCCTTGATTTTGCGATAGAGCGTGCGTTCAGAGATGTTGAGCTCCTCGGCCGTCTTCTTGCGGCGGCCGCAGTTGCGCTCGAGTGCACGGGTGATGGTCTCGCGCTCGGTGTCCTCGAGGGTTTTCACCGGCCGCACCTCGTCGGGCTCGACCGCGGTGGCGTCTACCTCGTGCACTTGCGGTGCGGCACCGGGCACTGCGCCGTAGTCGTCGAGACCTATCGACTTGAGCTCGGGCGACTTGTACTTCGACAGGCTGCCCACCAGCTGCTTCGACTGGCGCTTGAGCTCGGCCACGTCGTCGTTGATGTGGGCCACATGGCTGCCCGTCTCGACGGCGGTCTTGAGGCTTTCGATCTCGCCTTGGAGCTGGAATATCATCTTGAAGATGAGCTCGCGCTCGCGGTTGTAGTCAAAGGCCGAAGCCTGGCTGGCGACAACGGGCTTCATGTCGTCGGTGGCATAGGGCAGGTAGCGGCGCACGTCGTCGCCCGTGAGCGTGTTGCCAGCCTCGAAGAGGGCGATTTGCTCCACCACGTTTTTGAGCTGGCGCACGTTGCCTGGCCAGCGGTAGCCCATTATGGCCTGGCGTGCCTCGCCAGTGTACTCGACTTGCGGCATGTGGTAGTTGTCGGCAAAGTCGTGGCTGAACTTGCGGGTGAGCAGCCACACGTCGTCGCCGCGGTCGCGCAGGGGCGGTATGTTGATTTGCACCGTCGAAAGGCGGTAGTACAAGTCCTCGCGAAACTTGCCCTCTTTCACGGCGCGCACCATGTCTTTGTTGGTGGCGGCCACTACACGTATGTTGGTTTTCTTGACCTCGGCCGAGCCCACACGCATGTACTCGCCCGACTCAAGCACACGCAGCAGGCGGGCCTGGGTGGTGAGCGGCAGCTCGGCCACCTCGTCGAGGAAGATGGTGCCGCCGTTGGCCTCCTCAAAGTATCCCTTGTGGGCCGCTATGGCTCCGGTGAAGGCACCCTTCTCGTGCCCGAAGAGCTCACTGTCGATAGTGCCCTCGGGAATGGCGCCACAGTTGACGGCGATATACTTGTTGTGCCGGCGGGCGCTGTTGGTGTGTATGATTTGGGGGAAGAATTCCTTGCCTGCGCCGCTCTCGCCAATGATGAGCACGCTCAAGTCGATGGGAGCCACTTGAAGGGCGCGGTCGATGGCCACAAGCAACTTGGGCGAGTTGCCTATGATCGAGAAGCGCTGCTTCACGCTCTGCACATTGGACGAAATTTTAGTGATAGCCATAATAGAGAATTGAGTCGTTTATTTCCATTTTTTCATCTCATAGGTCTTGCCGCGCAAAAAAGCGCCCAGGTCGTCGAGCGACTGGTAGCGGGACTGCACCTCGGGGCTGATGGGATCGCCTATCGAGATGCGGAAGGTGTCGTTCTTGCGGCGAAACACCTCGCTGGGCAGCTTGAGGGTGCGCAGGCGCCAGTCGATCATGCCCAGTATAGTGAACACGAGGCTGTTGTGCCCGTGAAAGTAGATGGGCACCACTGGCACCTTGAGCTTCTTGATGAGCCGCATCACCGTGGGCTGCCAGGCGCGGTCCTCGATGTGGAGGTCCCAGGTGAACTTCGACACAGCCCCTGCCGGGAAGAAACCCAGCGGGTGGCCGTCCTTGACATGGCGCATGGCCTCGGCAATGCCGCGCACGCTCTCGGCCCGACGCTTGGGGTCGTTGCTGGCCAGGGCGTCGACCATGATGAAGTTGGGACGCATGGCACTTATGTAGTTGAGCACCATGTTGACCATCACCTTGAAGTCGGGGCGGCGCTCGCCTATGAGCTTGATGAGCATGATGCCGTCGAGCGCGCCAAAGGGGTGATTGCTCACCGTGATGAAGCCGCCCTGGGGCAGGTGGTCGAGCACCTGGCCGTTGTTGAGCTCGATGGTGATGTTCAGGTCCTTGAGCAATCCTTGCACAAAGGGCACGCCGGGCGTGTCGCAGTTGTGGGCGTGTATCCAGTTCACCTTGTCGAGGGCGAGCACATGGCTCAGGAATTTCACCAGCCGCGGCTTGCCGTCGAAGTAAGGTATCATCTTGCGTATGTCGTCATAGTCCAGCACCGTGCGCTTGATGGGCTGCTGGCTGGCCTGTGGGGTTTGGTCGTGTTCCATATCGTGCAGTTTCAACGTCGTGAAGTGTCGTCATGAAGTTCAGCAAGCGAGACTTCGATGAGACGCAAGTGCAAAGATAACGATAATCTCACGAAGTATCGCAAGATTACCGTTAAAAATATGTCAAAATGGCAGAACCGTGCCACCGTTCCCCTTCATGACGCGGCGCCGGCGGCAGCGGCGATCGGCATCAGTTGTCCTGCATGAAGTCTTCTACGTCGTGCGGGTGGTAGGGGATGCGGTCCTTGCCCAGGAAGCGGCAGCCGTCGGGCGTGATGAGCACGTCGTCCTCGATGCGTATGCCGCCAAAGTCCTTGTACTCCTCGAGCTTGTCGAAGTTGAGGAACTCGGCACAGTGCCCGCTGGCTTTCCAGTCGTCGATGAGGGCGGGAATGAAGTAGATGCCTGGCTCGTCGGTGACCACAAAGCCCGGCTCCAGCCGGCGCCCCATGCGCAGGCAGTTGGTGCCAAACTGCTCCAGGTTGGGCCGCGTCTCGGCGTCGAAGCCCACATATATCTGTCCCAGGCCTTCCATGTCGTGCACGTCCATGCCCATCATGTGGCCCAGGCCGTGAGGCAGAAACATGGCATGGGCGCCGGCACGCACAGCCTCCTCGGTGTCGCCGCGCATGAAGCCCAGCTCCTTGAGCCGGTCGGTCATGAGGCGGCACACGGCAAAGTGCACGTCGGCATATTTCACACCGGGCTTGGCCACCTCGAGCACATAGTCGTGGCAAGCCTCGACAATGCTGTAGATTTCGAGCTGGCGCTGGGTGAACTTGCCGTTGACAGGATAGGTGCGGGTGTTGTCGCTGCAATAGCCCGTCACCGTCTCGGCGCCGGCGTCGCACAGCACCAGGCGGCCGCTCTCGAGCTTGCGCTCGCTGGGGTTGCCGTGCATGATCTCGCCGTGCTGCGAGAAGATGGTACCGAAGCTCACCTGATAGCCATAGCTGCGCACGACGCCCTCCATTTGGCCGGCAATGTACTTCTCGGTCACGCCAGGCTTGGTGAGGCGCATGGCAGTGGTGTGCATCATGTAGCCCACTGCGCAGGCCTTCTCGATCTCGGCAATCTCCAGCTCGCTCTTGGTAGAGCGCATCTTCACCACGGCCCCTATGAGCTCGAGCGAGGCTGCCTCGCGCTGCTTGGCGGGGTGAATGCCTGTGAGATCCATGATCTCGATCATGGTGTCGTGGCGGTAGGGCGGCAGGAAGTGCACCTTGCGACCCTTGGCCCGTGCCTGGTCTACGATTTCCTTTATCTTAGCATGGGGGGCGCTGTGAGCCACGCCCACCATCTCGGCCATCTGGGCCACCTTGGTCACATCGCCATACCACACAATATCCTCAACGCTCACGTCGTCGCCCAGGAGCCACTCCTCGTCGTTGTCGACGTCGATCACGCCCACAAATCCCGGGTCGAGAAACTGGCCGAAGTAATACATGAACGCCGAGTCCTGGCGAAACGGCTCATAGCAGTTGCTCGGGTAGTTGTTGGGGGCGCCATTGTTGCCAAAGAGCACAATCACGCCACTCTTCACGAGCCGCTTGAGCTCGTTGCGACGGTTTACATATACATCCTTGCTAAACATAGTAGTTTATGATTTTTTATTGTTGTGACTATTACTCTGTGTTGATTGCGGTAAAGGTAGCAAAAATAGAAAACAAAAGCAAGCACCCACCCCCACAAAACGCCCATTGCCGCCCCACTCACGCCGGCGCCGAGATGACCTGGTGCAACCTGGCGACAAAATCTCTCAAGCCGCCAAACTGGTCGCCAAACACAGCGCTCCATCTCACCCCTGCAAAGGGTGGCTCGACAAAGACGCTCGTACTGATGTCGCCGTTCACGCTCACATAATCGAGTATCTCCTTCAAGCAACGTTCTTGCTGGGAGTTGAGCTCGGCACCTCTTATAAACTCACCATACTTCTCCATGGCCCGACGATGGTCGATGCCCAGCACCGAGCGCAGAAAAGCTGCCACGTTGTTGCCATAGCGCATGTGGCCCGCAATGGCGTTGTACTCCTCGCGCGTGCCCAATTCTTCCCACAATATGCGCTGCAGTTCGGCGATGTCGTCGCCGGTGAGCTGCTCAAGGTGCTGTATCTTCTTGAGCGTGGCGTTGCCTGTGTGGCTGGCCAGGTAGTCGATCAAGCGCTCCTGATAGGTGGCACGAGGCACGACGGGGGGATCGGAAGCGCCAGGAGTGCCTGTGGTGATGTCGTCGATGTCGATCACAAACTTGCGGCCCTTGCGGTCCTCCTCAAGCAGGTGCATGAGGTCGCGCAGCTCATTGCGCACGCGCTCCAGCCGGAAGACGGTGCAATTTTGCCAGAAGTCGGCAGTCTGTACCTCGCGCAGCGTGTCGAGCCGCGTCTTCACCAGCGGAATCACGGTCTTCTTCTCAAGCCGTTTGGCCAAGGCTATCACGCTGGCTTGCGGGCGGCCGGCATCGGCGGCACCATTCAACTTGGAGAGCTGCAGGGTGAGCATGATCACGTCAAATTTCTTGGCCGCTACATCCTCTACAGAGCGAGGCAGCAGGTAGGCTATGCCCTTGAGGCGTGCCACATCCACTGCACTCAGGCACTCCCAGGCCTGCAGGTCGCGATAGGGCTCGATGCAATCCAGCTTCTCTCTCACGTCGATGCGTGCCCTGCTCAGGCTTGCCACCTGGCTGCACAGCAAGGTCTTGAGCTCATCGTGCAGGCGCTTGTCGGCCTCCCGCTCCTGATGCTCGGCATCTTGCAAGACCCATGCCACATCGAGGCGCAAAGAGAAGATGCGCTCGGTGAGCGACTTTATCTCGACTGGCTCGGCGCCACGGGCATTGACGGCAAAGTACTCAAAGTTGTTGCACCAGTCAAAGATATAGAACTTCGTCTTGTCGTTGCTTTTGTCGGTGTCATTTTCTGTGTTCTTTTTGTTGAAGAGGCCCTTGCACAAGCGCGTGCCGCGCCCTATCATCTGCATGAACTTTATCTTGGAACGCACCCGCTTGAAAAACACCAGGTTCAGAATCGAGGGCACATCAATGCCCGTGTCGAGCATGTCGACGCTCACGGCCACCTGGGGCATTTTGTTGCTTTGAGCAAAGTTGAGTATCAGGTCGTCGGCATATTTCACCTTGTTGTCGATGAGCTGGCAATATTGCGGTCCCTTCTCGGGATAAAGCGCGCCAAATCGCTTCACAATCAACTCGGCATGGCGATGATTGATGGCAAAGATGATGGTCTTGCCTATATCCTCGCCGTTGTTCACCTTCAGCCCGTGTGTCATGAGCTCCTGCAACACCTTGTCGACGGTGTCGGTGTTGTACAGGTAGTCAAATACCTCGTGGGCGGCGATGTCGCGGTGGTAGTCCTCGTCATCGCTCTTGCCGGCAAGCACTTTCTCATAGGTCCACACCTCGTCGAGCTGGTCGCGCTCGGCCTGCGACAGGTCGTCCCACTTAATGCCAGTCTCCATGATTTTGGAATGATACTGCAGCGTCTCGTAGGGCACAAGATACTCGTCGCGCACAGCCTCGGCCAGGTCGTAGCTGTAATTGGGCACGCCATTGTCGAGCCCCAGCAGGTCGTAGGTGCTGCGGGATATCTCGTCGCGCGGCGTGGCCGTGAGCCCGATGAGCAGCGAGTCGAAGTAGTTGAAAATGGCCCCGTAGCGGCCAAACACGCTGCGGTGTGCCTCGTCGATGACGATAAGGTCGAAACGACCCACGCTGAAGCTTTTCTCGTCGCTGTTGATATAGTTGATCATGGTCTGGTAGGTCGAGAACATGATGCGAGCCTGCAAGTTGGGCTCGCTGTCCTCGCTGAGCACCGTCATCGACACGCCTGGCAGCAGTGCCTCGTAGTTCCTGTGGGCCTGCCCCACCAGGGCGGTGCGATCGGCAAGGAAAAGCACGGTCTTCACCCAGTTGTTGCGCATCATCACATCGCACAGCGATATACTCACGCGAGTCTTGCCCGTGCCCGTGGCGAGCACCAGCAAGCCGCGGCGGTGCTTGGCATTGAACCACTCCACGATGCTCTTCACGGCCGTCCGCTGGTAGTCGCGGTCGGTGATGGCGGGATTGATGCGCAAGTCGTGCATCTGGGCACGGCCCTGCTTCTGCACAAGGCGGTCCAAGTCGTCGGCCGAGTGAAAGGAGTATACCTGACGGTCGGTGTAGCCCAGGCGGTCGATCACCATAGTATGAAAGCCATTGGTGTAATACACCACCGGCTTCACGCCATAGCGCTGCTCGAGCGCGGCAGCATAGAGCAAAGCCTGCTGGCGGCCCTCGCCCACGTCGTGGCTGGTGGCCTTGGCCTCGATCACCGCCAGCGGCCTGCCGTCGCGGCCATAGAGCACATAGTCGGCACGGCCCTTGCCACTGGCTGTGGGCATGTGGCCCACCTCAACCTCGATGCAGGCCTTGCCGGCCTGCACGGCGCCACGCTCGGCAAGCACCTCCCACCCCGCCTCGGCAAGCATGTAGTCGATGAGATACTTGCGGGTGATGGCCTCGCTCTCAAGGCTCTCGTGCGGCAGGGCGGCAGGCACGTGCGGGTGCTCTACCGCCTCGGGTGGCACACTGCTCACAACGGTGGGCTCCACCTGCGGCTCGGGCGAGGACGCCACTACCGGGCCCGTGAGCGATTGCGGCACCAGCGTGGCATTGAAGGGCACCAGCGGGTCGGTTATTGCCTCCCAGCGATACAAGAAGCCCTGCACCACATTGTAGAGGGCGCGCAGGCAGCAGTAGGCCTTGGTGCGGCCCACTTCCTGGCCGCCGTAGTGGCTGGCCGCGTTGCCTATGTGCTGCACCCGGCTCATGTCGTGGCGCAGGTTGTAGTCGTTGTTGACAAAGGCATAGGTCTCGGGCATGTGCAGCATGTCGTTGAGCGAAGTGTGCACATCGGTAGTCACACCGCTCATGTGCAGCATGTTGCGCACGAGCCACTCCAGCGCCTTGCGCGCATTGCTCGCGCTCTCCTCGGGCAACGTGGTCTGGAACGACTCGGCCTTGTCGCAATAGGCGTGCAGCTGCTTGAAGCCTGGTATGTACTCGGCAAGATCCAGTATATAGTCGAAGTTTTTCATCGCAGTTATGTTTAAAATATTGATATACTATGTTGCTGTTGTGTCGTGGCCGCTTAGTCAAACCAGTATTGCATGCGCGAGGCAAGCAACGCCTGCATGTCGGCCATCTGAGCCTTCAGCTCGGCCTTAGCCTCTTCTATCGCCTTGACCCTTGCTGCAAACTCCTGCTGCAATGGCATGGGAGGAATAGGGAGAAATAACGGTGTAATGCTCGAGACAGCAAGACCTGGCTGAGCAACCCCCTTAGCATATTGGTTTAAATTCATCTCCTTTAAAGCGAAAAACAGAAAAATCGTATTGAGTTCTTCTAATGGCTGACATACAACAGCATGTTCTGTTGCATAGAAAGATCCAGTGGCAAGAACAACATTGCCACATAAAGCCCCTTGTCTTCCAATAATTGGAAAACACCCCTCATGCGATTTTTTTGCTATATATCCTCTTATACCATTTCCACCATAACATGGATATAATCCCTCAGAAGGTTTTTGTGAAAGTTCTGAGGCTTTTATGTTTTTTCCAGCCTTTAAAAAGCAAACTTCTCCGAGTTTTTTTACTGGCCAGGCTTTGGGATTGGTAACGGGGTCGCCAAACATGTCGTAGAAGGTGGCCTGGGCGAGCGTGCCGAGGTCGGCCACTTGCAGCTTGAGCTCATCAACCGCACTGTTTATCTCGTCGAGCTCTGCCACTATCGCCTCCTGCTCCCCCATCGGCGGCACCGGAATTTCCAAACTCTTGTATGCCTTAAAATTCAAATTGCGGATGCCTGTTGTTTTAGATTGCATCTTACAGGTTACACCTTGAAGATATTTAGCAAACAAAACTTTATGTAGGAATGTCGAACTTATTTCATTTGTGCTAATTCTTAATGTGGACGTAAAATTACTAAATGAATATTCTCCATCACTTATATTAAACAAAACCGGACGACCCACGGGTTGCTTATCAGACCCACCTGACTTTTCTACAATAATGTCTCCAGGATATAACTTTCTTGTCACATACTGATTTTGTTCAACATTAAGAAATGCAACATTGGTCATATCAAGCTTGCAGTCTTTTGTGAAATTAGTATTTCTCACGACTGCCACGTTTACAAATGGGGGCTTTTTACCAGTCCATAAGCCATTTATTGTTGTCGTCAGGTCTCCCAGTTTCTTATATGTCCAGCCATGTTTACTCATCGTCATTGTGCTGATTGTTAAATAATCGCTTAGTTCTACGCAATTCTTTTTGCAGCAACTCCATGCGCTCACGCAGTTGCTCGCCAGTGGGCAATGCATCCTTGATGCGAATGTTGTTGTAGGTCGCCACACCCATGGGGGTACCAATACCACGGAACGACCATTGCACATCGGTTTTGT